>OLVT01000038.1_pt1 | contig 137166 bp, 148 predicted proteins | sample 1673241 | NCBI WGS metagenome assembly OLVT01 (sample SAMEA3178936, study PRJEB25190) | human gut metagenome | biome: human gut; feature: human-associated habitat; material: faeces | place: Austria | collected 2013
GTGCTATATACAGTACACATATATTCTCTCGAGTTTCTTGTAAAGCTAGTCTTTCCTCACTAAAAGTGCCCTCATTGGGTATCTGCGTGTTAGGTTTAAGTCCTAATCGCTCACATCTCTTAAATACCGAATTATATGTAATGCCTAAAACTTTAGCCATATCGGAAACTGTAACACCGTAAGAGTCCAACAATCTTAGCTTTTCGTCATCAGCTTTCGTCCAATTTTTCAACATTTCACCTTCTTTCTATGCCCCAAGTTTGCAGCTACAAAAATGACTGCAATAATTAACAAGATTATCATTATTTGAATATCTCCTTTCTATATTGTAATACCAAGTCTTTTAAGTGCGTATGGTCTACTAACTCTACCTGCTATTGTTATATATCCTTGGCTTTTTAGCTCAGAATTTAATTGTCTTATAATTGCATATGCTTTTACATTTGATACTCCACCAAGTAGGTCTTGCATTTCTGCTACTCTGATGTACCTATCTTCTTGCTGCTTTTTCTGCATAACAATTCTCCTTTCGTCAATCTACATTAAGAACTTTTAATTTAATAGATAACTCTTCTTTGACTTTTGTCATTTCATCAAGAAGACCTATTATTCTTTTTACTCTAACAACCTCATCAGATGTTATCTTTCCGTCTTCAACAATATCTATAATTTCTTCTTGCATTTCTCTCGCATATCTTAAAGATTGATATGCTGATATTGCTATTTCAGAAAGTGTTTTGTTTTCTATAACAGGCAATCCTTTTAAAGGGCAAACTGTTGAGCAGTAAAGATTTTCTAGTGTAGGAGCGTTATACAATGATGCCATTATAACTACTTCCTCCGGATAGGGATTAGTAAGATTGTTCTCTATCCAGGTAATCCTTTTTTCGCTTATTCCTAATACTTCACTCGCCCCTATTCTACTAGACAACCTATCATTACTTTTAGATGCAGCCATTCTAGCCAAATAGTAGGGATTATTCTTACCTTTTTCAGATGTTCTTGGCATTGTTTATTCCTCTTTTCTTTAATATAATTAAAATATGTTAAGCAAGAAGGTCTTCGATTGTGCAGCCTAAAATATTAGCAATCTGCTTTGCCATTATCACATTTGGCGTTGCACCGTCCCTCTCCCATCTTGTAACATTATTCTGAGTTAAACCCAGTCTGTCAGCAAGTTCCTGCTGTGTCATGTCCTTTTTAAGTCTTAACTGCTTAATATTTGAACCAACAGACATTGTTTACTCCCTCCTTTCTGTTAGTTTTTACTAGACAAAACCTGTGTGTTATGTTAAAATTACAACACAGGTATTAAAAGAATTTTTAAAATAAACAAAGGGAATAGCTATATTCCGTAAAAGTCTGTAAATACGGAACATATTATATAGGTTATCGCAGACCTATAAAGGAACGACAACTCTATCCGGGGCTTTACTATTGCCTTTGTTGTAAACTTATTATATACCGAAAAATCGGTATTGTAAATACTTTTATACCGAATTTTCGGTATATTGTTATTTTCTACAATTTTTGAGGTGGATAGTTATGTATTTTGCACAAACAACAAAAGAAAGAATTAAACTTATTTGCAAAAAAAGAAATATTAATGCAAAGCAAATGCTTTCAGATTGCTCGCTAGGTGCTAATGCTATCCAGCAAATTAACGATACTAAAGGTATGGCATCATTTAGTTTAGCTAAAATTGCCGATTATCTTGATGTATCGGTAGACTATCTACTTGGCAGAACTGACAATCCCGAGGTTAATAAGTAATTTCTTCATAAGGAGTGTGATTTTTATGAATTGTCCAAACTGTGGTGCAGAACTTAATAATGATGAAAAATCTGCAGGAGTTTGTTTTACTTGTAAAGCAAAATTTAATAATAATACAAACTCAACACTCAATTACGATATAAGTGACTCGAACACGACCATAGGTAATGCAGTTAAAGTATCTGGAGTAGTGTGTTTTATAGCTGGCATAATCCTTGGTGTCGTTTCTTTGTTCCAAAATCCTTTTGTCGGTTTTGCCTACATTATGGCATCTATATTTCTGTTCATAATGCTTTTAGGTTTTTCAGAGATAATTCGATTGCTGTATGTTATCTCAAAAAAATAAGAAATTCTAGCAAAGGTATGTTTTTTTGATGTATATTACCTTTGTTGTATTTATATTATATCTCACTTTTATGATATTGTAAATAACCGTTTATCATTTTTTTGATATTTGTTATTTTTATACAAAAATAATATCACTTTTGTGATAATTTTACTAAATTGTGTGGTGATTTTATGTTTTGGGAACGTTTCTACTCCTTATGTGAAAAAGCAAATATAAAACCAAATCCTTTAGCAAAACAACTCGGTATATCTTCAGGCGTTCTAAATAAATGGAAAAATGGCGGCATTCCAAATAGCAACGCACTTATAAAAATCGCTGATTATTTTTCTGTATCAATAGACTACTTACTAGGCAGAACGGATAATTTTCACAGTAACGATAAAGAGCAAAGTGAGAATAATCTTTCATCTGATGAGAAAAAGTTAATAGACATATATAACGGCATCTCAGACGATGATAAGATACTGCTTATGGCATTTGGTTTGCAATTACAAAGAAATATGCCTATACTTAATGTAGTAAATAAGCCTACAAAACAGGATACCGAGGAAGAATTAAGAGTTGTTGCTCGTGGAGAAGGACTTACTACTATTAAAGCAAACGCTTCTGATATAGACGATGATATAAAAAAGCATATACATAAGGATAAGATATAAATTATATAAAAGGGGGCAATTCTTATGAATGAAGAAAATAAAAATTTAGTACCAGAAGAAACTATAGAAAACAATGAGATTAACTTGAACGAAGCTGTCTCTGATTCTTCAGATGTTACTCAATCTACCATTGAAAATAAAAAAAAGAATGGTAACAAACTAAAAATATTACTTTTTTCAACTATAGCAATAGCCTTTGTTGCCATATTCTCGGTTGGTTGGTATTATTATCAGGAATACTTAAAAAACAAGGATTTAGAGGAACATTTCGGTACACAGACATTAACAAAAAATGAAACTAAAGCATTAGCTGACGATATTGTTTTTGGTGATGATTCCACTAATACTTATGACTCATCATCTTCTAATTCGGCTGATAGCATTGCAACTCACTTATTTGTACTTAAAACTGTAATAGATACAAATACACACATTGATATTGCTATGACATCAAACCAAAAGGAAGAGTACTTATCTAAAATTAACGAATACATATCATCAGCTAATGAATATTTGGAAATAAATAATGCTGATACTGTCGCTGCTTTCAAAACATTAATCAGCGATTCTGATGACCTTAACGATATGCTATCTAGTTGGAATAGCTATTATGAAGAAACAAAAGAAGATTTATCATCTTATAGTGAAGATTTGTTAAAGATAACAAACAAAGCTTTGAAAAACAAAAAAATCAGTTCATCCGAATGGGAAGACATTAACTCCTTATTAACTAAAATATATAATTTAGTTGACAAAGATGAATAAAAAGGTGATATAATGAATACAAGCGACAAAGACCACTACAAATATATTACTGGTTATCATGGTACAACATCAAGGGAAAAGGTTTTGATTGAGAGCAAAGGAATAGATGTTAACACCTCCTCTCCTAGAGATGACCATTGGCTTGGTAAAGGTTTTTATTTATTTGAATTTCCTTTCTATGCCTATTACTGGGCTCATGCAAAAGCAATCAATCAAAGAAAAAAGTATAAAGATGATTCTATCAAAGCAGTAGTTTATAAAGTGAATGTGAAGGTAAAAACTAGTCATTTTATGGACCTTGATGACCCTTTACAAATTCGTAAGTTATCAAACGCTCTTAAAGATTTAGATTCTAATTATACACCTAATGACCTTGGAGAAAACCCAATAATACCTGAAAATATGACAACAACTTTTTTCTATACATATTTTAAAGAATTATATAATATATATGTTTTAACTCGTACATTTCAAAAGTTAAATCCAAAATACAAGAAAAACATTTGTGACAGTAGTATAATAAGAAATAAATATGCAAAAGATATTATGGAGTTACCGTTTTCAGAGAAACAGATATGTATATCAAATAATAGTTGTATAGTATCATTTACGGAAGAAAATATTTCCAAATTGATAGATATTGATTTAATAACATAATAAAGAGGGGATTCAAATGAAAACTAATACAAAAAAATTTGACAAAGATTTATTTTTTAAGATTTGTAAAGATTTTAATTTTGAAACAACTAAATTAGGAAATAAGCCTTTAATAAAATCTAAAGACAGAAGTTTACACCAGCTTTCCCTTGATGAATTAATGGGTATAATAAAAAACAATTATTTATGTTTTCCTGATGCAGAAGTTATTCCTGTTAGTAATACAAAAAAATATACAATTAAGGGAAACTCATATTTTGAAATAGATAGAATAGCTGAAAGTTTAGCAGCTTAGAATGGAGTATTGATATGGAAATAAAAAATAATTACAAAAGTCCTCTTTTATTAAAAAACATTTCTATAACTGAAGCGTTATTAAAAATTAATCCAACGCCTAAAGAAGATAATGGGCAATTAAATTTATCTGTTTCCAAAAATATAAAAAAAATTACTGATAATATTTTTAATATTTTGGTTAAAACATCTTTATCTAGCGATAATAAAGATATTGATATTTCTGTAACATGTTCTTCAACTTTTGAAGTGTCCGAGGATATTGAAAAAGAAATAGCTGATACTTTAATATCAAGGAATACTATATCTATAATATTCCCATTCATAAGAAGTTATATTTCAACAATAACTTCTATACCTAATATGTCACCTATAGTTATTCCTCCTATTAATATAAATAAATTGATAGAAGACCAAGAAAGAAATAAACAGTAAAATAAATGAGGGCTACACTAACTAATGTTATGTGTAGCCCTCATTTTTATACCATTTAATAAATCTATTTTTTCATTACACAATATACATACGGTATATTATAACCTATTTGGTTATAATATAACATTTATTCCAACCCATTTAATCCTTTATTACAATTGTGTTAAAGGAGATGATATATATGTACAACGAATACAAAAAAGCTAGAGATTTGGCATGGAAAACTCTAATTGATTGTGGCATAACTGTTTTACCGGTAAATCTTACACAAATAGCTGACCACTACAATATAATACTTATACCATATTCTCAAAGTACAGTTGCTCAAAAGTTAGATTTAAAACAAGACGGTTTTACATTAAAGCGAAATGGTAAATACATTGTTTATTATAAAGATTCTTACAATCAAAGAGCACGCTTTACAATCGCTCACGAACTTGGCCATATACTTCTTGGCCATATCAATAACCCCGATTCAGTAAACGAATACGCAGCAAATATATTCGCAAGGGACTTGTTAATGCCTGCTATTGTTTTAAAAAAAATAAATGTTATTTCTGCTTATGAAATATCTCAGTTCTGTGATGTATCGAAAGCAGCAGCAGAAATAAGATTAGAACGATTACAAAAACTGTCAAAGCGAAATAAATTTTTTACTAGCTTTTTAGAAATTAAAGTATATAAAAACTTTAAAAATTACATAAAGCAAATGAGGTGAAATATATGCCAGCTTATAAAAATGAAAAAAGAGGTACTTATTATGTAAAGTTTAGGTACATAGATTGGCAAGGTAATAAAAAACAAAAGAAAAAAGAAGGATTTAAAACAAAAAAAGAAGCCTTAAACTTCGAAAGAGAATTTTTATTAAAAGAAACAAGCAATCCTGATATGGTTTTCAACTCCCTTGTTGAACTTTATATGTCTGATATAAAAGCAAGAATAAGACAAACAACCTATGAAACTAAAGAAAACATTATATACAATAGAGTATTGCCATTTTTTAAAAATAAAAAAATTAACGAAATTACTGCTGGTGATGTAAGACATTGGCAAAACGAACTTATTAATTCAGATTATTCAAAAACATATATTAAAACTATTAATAACCAACTTTCGGCAATTTTTAACTATGCTATGCGTTATCATAATTTATCAAAAAACCCAGCGAGAGAGGCTGGTTCTGTTGGTAAAAAAAATGCCGGCAGGGTCAGCTTTTGGGAACCTGATGAATTCAAGCAAGCTATTGCTTGTCTTGATAAACATGATTATATTACAAAAATATCTTTTGAAGTTTTATTTTGGACTGGTATTCGAGAGGGAGAATTATTAGCTTTAACTCTTGAAGATATTGATTTTAAAAACAGAACAATAGATATTAATAAAACTCGAGCAATGTTACGCGACGGAACATATGTTACTAACAAACCTAAGACCGAACATTCAGAACGTAAAATTGAAATTCCTCAGTTCTTATGTGATGAAATTAAAATTTTCATAGAACGCTATACTCAACCATTAAAAAAGACCGATAGAGTATTTCAAACTTCAAAGTCCAATCTAAATACTAAAATTAAAGCTATCGCAAAACTATCTTGTCTAAAACGCATACGAGTACATGATTTAAGACATAGCCACGCTTCTATGCTTATTGATGCAGGTTTTTCACCGTTGATGGTTAAAGAACGCTTAGGACATCAAAATGTTCAAACAACTTTAGAAACATATTCTCACTTGTATGATAAAAAGAATAAAGAGCTGATGGATAAATTGAATCAAATTAACGGCATTTGAAAATTTTGGTACGCTTTTGGTACGCTCAGGCAAATATAAAAGCCACAAACCCTGATATTTACAAGGTTTGTGGCTTCAATTATCTTATTCCCATTCAATAGTACTTGGTGGCTTAGTAGTAATATCATACACTATTCTATTAATAGATGCTACTTCATTTACGATTCTGCTACTAATCTTTTCAAGAACTTCATAAGGAATTCTTGCAAAGTCTGCTGTCATAAAGTCAGTAGTTGTTACACCTCTTAAAGCAAGTGTATAATCATATGTTCTACCATCTCCCATAACACCTACACTACGCATAGAAGTTAATACTGCGAAGTACTGATTAATCTGTCTATCCATACCAGCTAATGCAATTTCTTCTCTAAAGATTGCATCTGCATCCTGTAAAATAGCAATCTTTTCTGGAGTAATATCTCCAATAATTCTGATTGCAAGACCTGGACCTGGGAATGGCTGACGCCATACAAGGTAATCTGCAAGACCAAGTTCAACACCTAACTGTCTTACTTCATCCTTAAATAAAAGTCTCAAAGGTTCAATAATGTCCTTAAAGTCAACGTAGTCAGGAAGACCACCTACATTATGGTGACTCTTAATAACTGCTGCGTCGCCTGTACCAGATTCAATTACGTCTGGATAAATTGTACCCTGAGCAAGGAAGTCTACCTTACCAATCTTCTTAGCTTCATCTTCAAATACTCTAATGAATTCTTCGCCAATAATCTTTCTCTTTGTTTCTGGGTCAGAAACACCGGCAAGCTTATTTAAAAATCTTTCGCTTGCATTTACTCTTACGAAGTTTACATCCCAATCAGCAAAAGCCTGTTCTACTTCGTCACCTTCGTTCTTTCTCATAAGACCGTGGTCAACAAAGATACAAGTAAGCTGATTACCAACAGCCTTTGATAAAAGTGCTGCAAGTACAGAACTATCAACACCACCACTTAATGCAAGAAGAACTTTGCCGTCGCCAACTTTTTCTCTTACACTCTGAATAGCAGTCTGAGCATAGTTACTCATGCTCCAATCACCTCTACACTCACAAACCTCATAAAGGAAGTTTCTAAGCATAGCTGTACCATTCTCTGTATGCATAACCTCTGGGTGGTACTGCATACCATAGAGTTTAGCATCCTTATTTTCCATTGCAGCAACAGGACATTCACTTGTATGTGCAATAGAAGTAAAGCCTTCTGGCATACCTGTAATAAGGTCAGTATGGCTCATCCATGTAATACTTTCTTCCTTTAAGCCCTTGAATAAAAGACTATCTGTATTAAAGAAAGTTTCTGTCTTACCATATTCACTTGTAGTTGCTGATTCAACCTTACCACCTAAAACGTGTGACATAAGCTGGCAACCATAGCAAATACCAAGAACAGGAACACCTAATTCAAAAATTTCCTTACCAATACTTGGAGAGTCTTCAAGATAAACGCTATTTGGTCCACCAGTAAAGATAATACCCTTTGGATTCATAGCCTTGATTTCCTCAAGTGGTGTCTTGTAAGATTTAACTTCACAATACACATTACATTCACGAACTCTACGTGCAATCAGCTGATTATACTGACCACCAAAGTCCAAAATCACAATCATTTCGTGCATTAAATTTTCCTCCATTAAAAATTTTACTTCTTTATATAAGCTCTTCTTGGGGATAAATCCACATATACAGCCTTTAAGATTTCTTCACAAGGTTCTATAATAAACCTTTTCTTTTTGTTCTTGTAATTTGCTACAAAAACATAAGTATTTTCTTTCTTCCTGCCACTTGAAAAATCAACTATTGGCAAGTTTTCATACATAGCCAAATGTTCCTTATCATCAATATGAGCAAACACCTCAAACTCTGTTGCATTACCCTGAAACACGTTTTTTCTTTTACTCTTATTCATAATAACATCTATATCAAGACTACCATTTGTATAAGCATACTCAAACTCTTGATTTAAGTATCTTATTTTAACAAACGCTATATAGGCTATAATTCCAATAAGTATAATACCAAGCATCATAAACGCTACAAACATTGTATCCGTCTTTGCTGCCGTCGCACTATCGCTACAAATCTGCCAAACGAAAACTGCAACTGCTATGGCAATACCTATAATGTAAATTCTTTTGGTTCTGTCCTTTTGTGAAAATTCTTTTTTCACAAGCTGTTCCTTAAAAAAGTCAGACAACAAACCACCTCTATTCGATAATTTCTACAGAGTCTTCGGTTTCTTCTGTCTCATCATCAGAGCCACCAAAAGATTTTATTTTACTAGCAATGCTAGGAATCATATCAATAAGTTTATTGACACTATTCTGGTCATTGACATTTACCATTTGTACTGTTCCATCATTTATTACTAGAATAGCAGATGGTGACATCTTTGCACCTAAACCTGCTGCTGAACCATTTTTTGTATCAGAGCCAACCTTATTAGCTTTATTCTGCTTTGCACCAGCTCCAACACCAAATGACACATCTATCAGAGGTACTAAAATGACTTTACCTATGGTAATGGGGTCTCCTATTACAGTTTTGGTTGACACAAAATTCTCCATTTTGTTAAACAAAACTTCAAGATTACTGCTTACCTCACTCATTTTCTATCCCCTTTCACATAATCAATAACAACAGTTCTGACCGGCTTTGTGAGAAGATACCATATTACCGGAAAAACTATACTGCTAATTCTAACTTTTCCCTTAATATATAAACTTCCCTCCAAGACGTTATTTTCAAAATCGCCTTGAACATCAACATCAAATGGCACAAAAGTTTGTACCACAGAAATTAAAGCAATAGCCTGTCCTGTTGAACAAGGATTATCTAATCCAATTATTCCACAGATTTGGAATAATTTCAACCCCAAACCTTTAAAAATTTTCTTAAATAGCAAAATTGTTATATCAAAAATACCTTTTAAGTCATATTTATCCTTTAAATCTTCAAAAAATTCAATTTTTTCTTTTATAAAAGCCTTCTTATCTTTTGTAAAATTTAAAATTCCTTTTAACTTACAAAAAAAGTTTACAACCTTTTTTCTGATAAAGTTTACAACCTTTTCACCAGAAACACTTTTTTCTGATTTTTCTTCGGCATCTTCTAAATTTTCAGCTATCTCTTTTTCTGTATCTTCTTTAATTTCTTCTTTAACTTCAGAAACTACATCGCCTACAGTTTTTTCTATTTTTTCTTCTGCTTTATCCTTTAAATCCTCTATTGTAATTTCATCATCAAAATACTCATTTTGGTCGTTTTCTATTTTATAAACCACCTCATTGTCTGGTTTATCCGATGTTTCTTCTTCATCATCGGATATCAATTTATCTATCCATGACGGCATCTTTATATCATAATCCGTTTCACCATTTACAGTTTTTAAATTAAAAGCAAAAGTTTTAAAAAGCCAATTCACATTACAGAAACCATTTAAATTTTCATAATATTCATATTGACTTTCATAATGTATAGGTACAAAAAGTACAATAGATAATAAACCAATAACAAGTAATAAAACAGCTAATATAATTATTCCTATTATCTTCAATATGAGAAGAAGTATATTTAAAAATAGCAATTTTATCACCTACTTTAAAAGCTATTCTGATTATAATGGCTTTTAAATCCAGTTAAATCTGAATGTGTAACAAGCCAGTTTTCAATAAGCCTTATAGATTTTTTTCTAGCCTTATTTCTGCCCTTCACTAATGCAATTATACCATAATTTCCATAAGAATTCACTTCTTTAAGTAAATTTTCTGTGGACATTATCTCCATTAACCCATTGGTTTTGGAACTAACACATATGGCATATACATTAAACAAAGATATTCCTTGGCTAAACAACTCTTTAGCCTTAATAATATCAATATTATCTTCAACAATTAAGTCTTTATAGTATCTTATAAAAATCACTCCACATTTATATAATCATATTTTGCATATGATTTATGTGTTTCACTATTTCCTGATGTACAATAAATTCCTATTTTGCCACCAACCCAACTCTTTCTGGAAACTTCATATTTAACAGTATCTCCAATTTTTATATAATTTTTATTATCAACACTGATATAACTTTCTATACAATTAGGATAACTAACTTTAAGACGTAAATATAATTGGTCTGTTTCCAGTGGCACAGAGCCTCCAACGATTTCCTCTTTATCTTCAGAACGTGTAAGCTCATAACTAACCTGTTGAGCAATCAGTTTACCATTTATTTTTGTAATTTTCAATCCATAGTAACTACCACCTGTAATTACGAGTCCACAGCTGTCACCATTTTCAATAACAGCTTTTATTTTTGTAGTTACCGTAAAGTTAGGTCTATTTATAAGCTGGCACATTACATTAGGAGCTGAGGAAATATTCTTTCCTTTATTCCCTATTGCAAACAACTTAATGCCATTTCCAGTCAAGTCATAAAAATCGTCTGTAAAATGAGCTTGAAACTGCCATTGCAAACCTAATTTATCGCCTGTAAAATTATCAGAGTCTAATGGATATAATTTTTCACATTTGTCTAATTCAGGCTTTTTGTATTCCAAAACAGGTTCGCCAATATTGTCTTTATTAGTATCAACACATATTTCAAGCCAATCATTAACCCATTTTGCCGGTTGCAAATGTGTAACTCGTCCATACATATTTAAATCTTGAAAATGTATAAACCAATCTTCTCCATTTTCAGTATCAACCCAACCACCTTGATGTGGTCCATTTATAATTGAATTTCCTTGATGAAGTACAACCTTATGTTCATAAGGACCATAAATATTTTTACTTCTTGCTTCCATTTGCCAACCATGCTGAACACCACCGGCAGGAGCAAAAATGTAATAATATCCATTTCTCTTATACATTTTAGGACCTTCTATGGTTGGATGATTTATTCTTCCGTCGAACACTAAAACTCCATCATCTAAAAGCTCCATACCGTCAGCAGACATTTTATGGAGAAAGAGCTTACTTTTATAGCCTATGCGACTTTTTGCCACACCTCTTATTAAGTAAGCCTGCCCTTCCTCATCCCAAAACGGACAAGTATCAATCCAACCACAAGATTTTTTTACAAGTTTTAAATTCCATTTACCATAAGGGTCATCTGTTGTACTAACAAATATACCCTCATCAGGTGTTGCAAAATAGACATAAAACATATCATTATGGTACCTAATACTAGGTGCCCAAACGCCTTTTCCATGTTGTGGAATGTCATAATCATCAAAAGGCAATTTATCTACAGCATAACTAATTATCTCCCAATTCACCAAATCCCTAGAATGTAAAACCGGAAGACCCGGAAAATAAGTAAAGGAACTGGCAACCATATAAAAATCTTTGCCTACTCGAATTACATCTGGGTCTGAATAATCCGAAAGCAAAATAGGATTTTTATAAGTTCCATTTTCATTATCCCCTATCCAAGGACCATTAAACTCCTGATACATAAATGCCTCCTAAAGCTTATACATATCCTTTTCTGTTTCCTTTGTCTTTCCTCTAGTCATAAGGTCGTATACAGCCTGTTTAACATCTTTTTTGTTATAGAGAACTTCGTTTATCTGCTTAGTAATAGGCATACTTACGTTATATTTTTCTGATAATTCATAAGCAGCCTTAGCATTTACAACACCTTCAACTACCATATGAATTTCTTCCAATGTTTCTTCTAAAGACTTGCCTTGTCCCAAAAGAATACCTGCACGTCTATTACGGCTGTGCATACTTGTACAAGTAACAATTAAGTCACCTATACCTGAAAGTCCACCAAAAGTTTCCTTTTTAGCACCCATAGCAACACCAAGGCGAGCTATTTCAACAATACCTCTTGTAATAAGTGCTGCCTTTGTGTTATCGCCATAGCCTACACCATCAGAAATACCGGCTGCCAAAGCAACAAGGTTTTTAAGTGCACCACCAAGTTCAACACCAATTAAGTCATCATTAGTATAAACTCTGAACATAGGTGTAATAAAAGTATCCTGAATTTCTTCAGCAACAGCCATATCTTCGCCGGCAGCAACAAGAGTTGTTGCCATACCAAGACCTACTTCTTCAGCGTGACTTGGACCAGATAAACAACCTATTTTACATTGTGGAATTTCTTCCTTTATTACTTCTGAAAGACGCATAAGAGTGCTTTCTTCAAGACCCTTGGCAACATTAACAATTATTTCATCTTTTCTTACATAAGGAGCAAATCTCTTTGCCATATTTCTTACAAACTTAGAAGGTGTAGCAAATATAAGCATATCTGCCCATGCAACATCTTCGTCCTTGTAAGTTACATTTATTTCCTTATCAATTTTTACACCAGGGAGAAATTCTTTATTTTCTCCATTTAAGAGAATAGCCTGAGCTTCTTCCTCTTTGAAAGACCATAAAATAACATTATTTCCTGCTCTTTTAAGCTGAACTGCAAGAGCTGTACCCCAGCTACCAGAGCCGATAACTGCAACAGTTTTCATTTATTTAACCGCCCTTTCTTTGCTTCTTGTACCTACTTTACTTTCAGTACCATTCATTAATCTCTGTATATTAGCTTTATGCTTGTAATAAGCTAAAACACAAAGAACAAACATCAATATAATTTCTTCTGGCTTAATGCCTTCAATATTACGCATTATAATCATAACAATAGGATATACCAAAGCCATAGAAAGTGATGAAGCTGAGATATACTTTGTTGCTAAAACTACAACAATACCTACTGCATATGTAATAAGAGCAATTTTCCAATCTATGCAAAGCATAAGACCAAGTGTACAGGCAATACCCTTACCACCTTTAAAGTTAAGGTAGAAAGGGAAATTGTGACCAAGTACAGCACCTACGCCAGCATAAATTCCCGGCAAATGGCTTGAGCCTTCAACAAATGTACCACTGCCTTTAAAAAGCATTGTACAAATGTAGTAAGCTAAAATAACCTTAAATAAATCAAAAATAAAAACTATAGCACCAAGTTTTCTGCCTAAAACTCTGGAAGTATTTGTAAAGCCAGCATTTCCACTGCCATATTCTCTAATATCAATATGTCCGAAGAACTTGCCGACAAAATACGCTGACTGCAAACAACCCAGTCCATAGCCTATGATGAGGCAAAATAATCTAAACATAACTTATTCCTTTCTGTTTCTGGCAATAAAGTGTATTGGAGTACCTACAAAGCCGAAAGCATCTCTAAGCTGATTTTCCAAATATCTCTTGTAAGAGAAGTGTAAAAGCTCTGTATCGTTTACGAATAAAACGAATGTAGGTGGCTTTACAGAAACCTGTGTCATATAGTAAATTCTAAGCTGTTTACCCTTTTCAGCCGGTGGCTGATTCATAGCCATAGCCTCAATAAGAACATCATTAAGCATACCTGTAGCAATTCTTCTTGAATTGTTTTCGCTTACCATTGTAATTAATTCAAAAAGTTTTGTTACTCTCTGACCAGTTGCTGCTGAAATGAAAATTCTTGGAGCATATGAAAGATACTTAAATTCTGTATCAATATCCTTTAAGAACTTATTCATTGTGTGGTTATCTTTTTCAATTAAGTCCCACTTATTTACTGCAATAATAACAGCCTTACCAGCTTCGTGAGCAATACCGGCAACCTTTGTATCCTGTTCTGTAATACCTTCAACAGCATTAATCATAAGAATACAAACATCTGCTCTTTCAACGGCAGCTACGGCACGAATAATAGAATATTTTTCAATACTTTCCTTAATCTTCGCCTTTCTTCTCATACCTGCTGTATCAATAAATACATACTTCTGACCATTGAGTTCGTATTCTGAGTCAATAGCATCTCTTGTAGTACCGGCTACATCACTTACAATAACTCTGTTTTCGCCTAAAATTCTGTTTACAAGTGAAGACTTACCTACATTAGGCTTACCAATAATTGCAACCTTTATTGAATCATCTTCTGCTGAATCATCTTTATCTGCTGGGAAATGCTTTACTACTTCGTCAAGAAGGTCGCCTAAGCCAATCATCTGTCCACCGGATACGCCAAATGGGTCACCAAGACCTAATGAATAAAATTCATAAACCTGCATACCATACTTAGCTAAATCATCAACCTTGTTTACAGCAAGTACAACTGGCTTGTCTGCTTTTCTTAAAATATTTGCAACCTGCATATCCATATCTGTCATACCTGTTCTTACATCAACAACAAAAAGTATAACATCAGCTGAACTAATAGCAATTTCAGCCTGTGAATACATATGCTTGAGCATCATATCATCACTGTCAGGTTCAAGACCACCTGTATCAATAAGTGTAAAATGATGGTCTAACCATTCTGCATCTGCATAAATTCTATCTCTAGTTACACCTGGCGTATCTTCTACAATAGAAATTCTTTCGCCGGCAATTCTGTTAAATAATGTCGACTTACCTACATTAGGACGGCCAACAATAGCAACTATAGGTTTTGCCATAAATTTAATCCTCCGTATCAAAAAATCTATAAAAGGGAACTTTGCCTTGAGTTTATACAACTGGGCAAAATCCCCCATTAAACATCATCAGTCTATAGTATTATAACACACAATAAAAAATAAATAAAGTGTGATATATGACTTATTTCCAACAATTATACATCTCTGTACTATATATTTTTGCCTATAAATAATTATAAACTCATAAAGCCTGCCAAAGTACCTCTTTTTGCTCCCATTACTCTGTGAGAGAAAAATCTATCTGGGTCACATTGTGTACAAATTCTGCTATTTTCAATATTTTCTCTTTTAATTCCCTCATTCACAAGTATTTCTTCGTTTATACTGTGTAAGTCAATAAACCATCTTTCAGCCATATTTTCATCAGGATAAATAAATTTGTCAGCCCAATCATAAGCCTGTCTAAAAGCTGTTACTACCGGTATATCAACCTGAAAATGGTCAACACCAATAGCTGGAGCAATGCCACAAACTATATCTTTTGGATTTGAGCCAAATTCTTCCTTCATTCTCTTGACTACTTTTCCTCCAATACCTAATACAGTACCTCTCCAACCACTATGGGCAATAGCAATAGCATTTTTAACCTTATCATAAAAATAAATCAAAACGCAATCTGCTGAAAAGCCTACTAAAACTACGTCCTTTTCATTTGTCATAATAGCATCGTAGCCGTCTTCCTGTCTCTCTTTAAAAAGACCTTTTCCTCTGTCCTCAGCAGTTACTCTCAATATATTGTCAGTGTGAACCTGTCTTGTCCATACCGTATTTTCAGCCTTTACACCAATAGCATTACATAAAATATCGTAATTCTTCAATACATTTTCTTTTTTATCTTCTCTCCAAGCCAAATTCATTGAAGAAAATGCACCTTCAGATACTCCACCATATCTGGTAGAAAAACAATGTTTTATTTCTGGCATATTTTCAAAAACCAAATATTCTAATTTATCTTTCTTAATCGTTTTCATATTATTTCTCCTAAAAAGCATTTTTAATATGGGTAATTTTAAAATTTAGTATTTCTATAACATCAAATCTTATATCACTATCCATACAATTTTTGTACTTTAAATAACAAAGAGCTGTATTTTGTATATGCTTTTGTTTTCTATAGTCAACAGCCTCTCTAGGTAATCCCTTTTCAGTATTAGTTCTGAACTTAACTTCAACAAAAACTATAGTTTTACCCTTCTTAGCTATTATATCAATTTCTCCAGTATTTGTTTTGAAATTCTTCTCTAAAATTTTATACAAATGTAGTCTAAGATATATTCTTGCAATACACTCACCTAGTTTGCCTTTTGATTTACTTTTCATACAAAATTACCTGTAAAACTCTTTCTGTGAATTGAGCAAAGACCATATTTCTTAATTGCCTCAATATGAGTTTTTGAGCCATAGCCCATATTAGAATCAAAATCATACATAGGATAAGTTTTAGCATATTCTGCCATCATTCTATCTCTTGTAACCTTTGCCACAATACTTGCTGCACCTATTGAAATACTCTTTGCATCGCCTTTTATAATAGGTTCTTGAGGTATATCAATATTAGGTATAGTAACTGCATCTACTAAAAGTTGTTGTGGTTTTATTGGCATATTGTTAATAGCCTGTTGCATAGCCTTATATGTAGCCTGCAATATATTTATATCATCAATAGTGTTGTTATCCTCCATACCAATACCAACAGAAACAGCCTTTTCCATTATGATGTCAAAAAGTTCATCTCTCTTTTTAGCAGAAAGTTTTTTACTATCGTTTACACCTAATATCTTGCAACCTACAGGCAAAATTACACAGGCTGTAACTACCGGTCCAGCTAAAGGTCCTCTGCCTACTTCGTCTATACCACCAATATATTCTATACCTTGAGAAGCATACTTTTTTTCAAAAGCTGAAATAACTTCTAATCTTTCTAACTCTGCAATATATTTATCATAATTCTTCTTGCCAGATGCTATAATATTTTGAACACCCTTTCTCTCATCAGAAGAAAATTCCTCAATCAGGTTTGGAATACTTTTTATATCAGCATTATTAAATATTTCCTTTATTTCAGATATAGATTTCAAAACTACACTTCCTTTTCTTATCAAACTTACTTTGAATTATATAACCTAAAGTTAAAAAAAGCAAGCACAGTTACAATAACATACAAGGAATTATTGCATAAAATATAAATATAATTTAAGGAGTGTCAGTATTGGAATTTATAGCAGAATGCGACAAGCATATGTTGCCTACTGAACTATGCAATATAAAGTACAGTCTGCCACTAATTAACAGCCATGTTATTGAAGTCAGTAATAAAAATATTTCAAAATTAAAGAAAATAAAATCCATTAACGCCCTTTATCCTAACAAAACCATAGATACCCAAATGAATATTGTTAGAGATAAAGTAAAGTGCATAAATACAAAATATACAGGCAAAGGTATATCTATTGCCTTTATAGATACAGGTATATGTAAAAACAATGATTTTGATTCAAGAATAAAGTGTTTCTATGACGTTGTTAATCATAAAAATTATGTATATGACGATTGTGGCCACGGTACTCATGTTGCTGGCATCTGTTCAGGAAGTGGTGCAAACAGTAATGGCAAATACAGAGGAATAGCTCCTGAAAGCAATATAGTAATGATAAAAGCCTTAGATTTTGAGGGCAAAGGAACAGCCTCCGATGTATTAACCGGAATACAATGGATAGCCGATAACTGCAAAAAATATAATATACGAATTTTAAATATGTCCATTGGTGCAGGAATTACGAACACAAAAGACCCTCTTGTGAGAGCTGCTGAAATATTATGGGATATGGGCATAGTTGTAGTTGCTGCTGCCGGAAATAACGGTCCTCAAAAAGGAACAATATCTTCTCCAGGCATTAGCAAAAAGATAATTACTGTAGGTTCAGTAGATGACATCAATGTATCCGAAAACGATATAGGCAAAAGTTATTCCGGCAGAGGTCCTACTAAAGAATGTGTAATAAAACCTGACGTAGTTGCTCCCGGAACAAATATAATATCCTGTCTTTGTGAGGATAATAAAAGCAACAACTACTATAAAAGCCTTAGTGGTACATCTATGTCAACACCTATTGTAAGTGGTGCTATTGCCCTTTTATTAGAAAAAGCACCTGATTTAAAACCTGATGATATTAAGTTTATGCTTAAACAAAGTTGCCATAACTTAGAGTGTTCCCCAAACAGACAAGGTTGGGGGCTTTTAGATATTGAAAATTTGTTAAATCGGGAGGTTGTTTATGTCAGAAAATAGCAATATCTATAACATTTTTAGTAGACTTTCTAATTCCAATAATATAAAAGAGGACTTGAACGAAGCTATTTGCTTAGTAGAAAAGCACTTTAAGCACAAGTATCTCACACCTATTGAGCAGGATATTCGCTGTTGTTCACAAAACTGTGCATCAGAACCTACAAAGGAAATAACACTACTTAAAGCATGTAAACCATTTACTAACAATAAAGGCAATATTGATAATACGATAAATATAATAAACACCGTAAGAACTTTCAATCGTATTTGCGATAGCTACAATCAAAACATTTTACCTCAAACCTGTGAAAGAGAAGTTTCAACACAGACAATAAAGGATTCAGCTATACACAATGACGGAATATATGAAATCGACAAAGACTGTGGTGTTAGTATTAATAGCAAAGAAACATCGGACAATAATATGCTTTTAATACTATTACTCCTTTTACTTTTTAATAAATAGAAAAAGTGGGTGCTTTCATTGCACCCACAACAGGCTGTCGATAAAGCCGACAGCCTTGCAAGAAATGCTTGCATTTCTTGTAGTTAGTCTAAGGTAGGGACCAGCAGAACATTTAGCAAGCTAAATGTAAATTGCTATGCAATTTATCGGACTCCTTTCCGATTCGTGCCGTGAAAAATATGGCACTAAAAACCAGTACCATATTTTTGTCCCCTCTAGGTTGCATAGGCGAGCAATAAATTACAAAGTAATTTATGACCAGCCCTACGGTCGGGCAAAGCTCTGGTCAGAACTTTCAACTTTGTTGAAAGCCACACTTCGTGTGTCCGATTTATCTTTCGGTTCACCGTTCCGGAATTAGTTTAAGAAAACCAAGGTTTTCTTAACAACTTTCCTTTGATAATCCGAAAAATTTTGCAAACATTAAAAATTACAAATTATTTTCAAAAATATGCTTTTTCAAGATTCTAAATTATTTTTCTTCTTTTTCTATTTCACAAATACCTTCAATAATTTCCCACAACTCATCTCTGCCAGACTTTGTTTCACTACTAAATGGAAGTATAATATCTTCTTTCTGAAGGTTAAAGCCTTTTTTAAGCATAGCAACGTGTTTCTGTAACTGGCTACGCTTTAATTTATCAGACTTAGTAGCAACAATAATAATCTTGTGATTATAATGCTTAAGCCAATCATACATCATCAAGTCATTAGCTCCCGGTTCGTGTCTTATATCCACAAGCATAATAATAGCCTTTAAAGATTCTCTCTTTGTAAGATAATCTTCTATTATCTTACCCCATTTCTCAATTTCTGAATGAGATGCCTTTGCATATCCATAGCCGGGAAGGTCAACAAAGTAAAGTAAATCTTCTACATTATAAAAATTGATAGTACGAGTTTTACCTGGATTTTGACTTGTTCTGGCAAGTGCCTTTCTATAAATCATAGAATTTATAAGAGAACTCTTACCTACATTTGACTTTCCTGCAAATGCTACCTCTGGTTTATTATCTGTAGGGTACTGACTAAACTTAACACCTACTGCTGCAAGGTTTACATTATTTACAATCATTTTTTTCCTCCATAGATTATTACACATTTCATAGTTGAAATAATTATAACCTAAAAAATAATTATTTGCAAGTTTACAATATTTGAGATATATTTTCCAAAAATTATGTAAAAAACATTCTATTTTTTATAATCGTAATATTTTTTTAAGCTTTTTCTACATTTCATTTTAAGAATTATACCATATAATAATAACTGTAATAAATAATAAAACAATTTACCCTTAAATTAATTGATTATGTGCCCCCAATCACATTAATCACAAAGAAAAATAGGAAGTTTTTTTATATTCCTTCATTTTATTCCTATTTTTATATTTATTACACTCTTGGATTGTTTGCCCGCAATCCATCGCTAACACCCTTTTGTTAGCAAAAACCCGTAGTTGCCCCTACGGGTTTTTTGTTTACCCAAAATAACGTAAACTGTTTAAAATATCAAGGTTGACAATTCGTCTAATTTGTACTATACTCTCCTTAAATCAATTTAATATTAGGAGTTGTTAATCTATGAAAAACTTTTCTACAAAAGATATGGTATTTACAGCCTTGTTTGCTGCAATATTCTGTATACTTGCCCCATTTTCAATACCAATAGGCGAAGTTCCTGTTTCTGTAACTAATTTTCTGATTTATATTACAATATATGCTATAGGTTGGAAAAAAGCAACTGTAAGCTATATTATATATTTGCTTTTAGGCTTTGTAGGTCTTCCTGTATTTGCAGGATTTACCGGTGGTATTTCAAAATTGGTAAGCCCTACAGGTGGATATTTAGTAGGCTTTATTTTTACATCAGTTATAAGTGGTTCAATAATCGAAAAATTCAATTACAAGAGAATACCTAACATTATTGGTATGATTGTCGGTTTAGCTATTACATATATATTTGGTACAGCTTGGCTTGCCTTTGGTATGGGCAGAACATTTATGGAAGCCTTAGCCGTTGGTGTATTACCTTTCCTTATTTTCGACTTTGGAAAAATAATTATAGTAGCTATTATTGGACCAGAACTTCAAAAACTTATGAAAAAAGTTGCTTAATCGGGTATTAATTTATTAATTAATATATTTTCACTAACATCAAAAAAAATTAGCTGTTTACAATTTTCAGTAAACAGCTAATTTTTTTATTCTTGATTTTCTATTTTTTCAGCTAATTCATTAAGATACATCCATCTATCCATCTTTTCAGAAAGCTGATTTTCCAAATCTTCTTTTTGCTGAGAAAGTTCTTGTAATTTAGAATACTGACTAGCAGATTTTTCCATTTGCTCCTCTGTATCAGCAATAGCCTGTTCCAGTTTAGCAATATCGTCATCTATAGTTTCAAATTCTCTCTTTTCATTGAAAGACATTTTCAACTTTCTTTCACCCTTATTCCAAGTTTTACTTTCCTTAGCCTTGCTTTCAGATACTACAGCCTTTTTACTTTCCTCTAAAGTAGCCTTATAATCACTATAGCCACCCTCGTACTGCTTTATATTTCCATTTCCGTCAAATGCAAATATTCTATCAACACATCTGTCAAGGAAATATCTATCGTGAGAAACAATAACAACAGCACCGGCAAAACCGTCAAGATAGTCCTCTAATATTGCAAGAGTTTCAATATCCAAATCATTTGTAGGTTCGTCTAGGAACAATATATTCGGTGCTGACATAAGGACTCTCAATAAATAAAGTCTTCTCTTTTCACCACCAGAAAGTTTACCAATAGGAGAATATTGCATATCCCCATTAAATAAAAATCTTTCCAAAAGTTTTGTAGCAGACAACTTTCCGTCAGTTGTTGATATGTATTCTCCCACTTCTTTTACATAGTCTATAACTCGCATATTGTCGTCCATATGCTCTGTACCCTGAGAAAATACACCAATTTTAACAGTATCGCCTACTTCAATAGTACCACTATCCGGTTGTAGCTTTCCTGTTATCATTTTAAGGAGAGTAGTTTTTCCTGTACCATTTTGTCCAACTATACCAATTCTATCATTTTTAAGTATAATATAGCTAAAGTCATTAATAAGTTTCTTATCGCCAAAGGACTTAGAAATATTATTAATTTCTATAGTTTTTCTACCAAGACGAGAAGACAGACCGGCAATTTCAACACTTTGCTTTTGGTCCGGAGCTTTAATCTGAGATATAGTTTCAAACCTCTGTAATCTAGCCTTTTGTTTTGTAGTTCTTGCTTTCGCTCCACGTTTTACCCATTCAAGCTCTGTACGGAGGAAATTTTGACGTTTTCTTTCTCCTGCCTGTGCAAGTTCTTCTCTCTGAGCCTTTTGCTCTAAAAATTCTCCATAATTTCCCTGATAAACATATATTTTGCCTTTATCAAGTTCAAAAGTTTTATTTACAACTCTGTCAAGGAAATATCTATCATGAGTTACCATTAAAAGAGCTTTTGTTGTAGACTTTAAATTATTTTCCATCCACGCAATAGTTTCACTATCAATGTGGTTTGTAGGCTCGTCTAATATGAGTAAATCTACTGGGGAAATCATTGCTGCACCAATAGCAACTCTCTTTTTTTGTCCACCTGAAAGAGTATCTACATCAGCATAAAAATCGTTAATACCTATTTTAGTAAGTACAGTCTTTGCCTTACTTTCTTCATCTGCATTTGTAATTTTACAAATACGAATCATATAGTCCATTACGACTTCGCCTTTTTTAAACACAGGAGATTGAGGCAAATAGCCTACTCTAAGACCATTCATAGTAATTACATTACCACTATCTGCCTCCTCCTCTCCTGCTATAATTTTCAAAAGAGTAGATTTACCAGTACCATTTACACCAATGACACCGATTTTATCTGTATCGTCAATACCAAAAGTCAAATTATCAAATATTATTTTTTCTCCATAGGCTTTTGATAAATTTTCTACTGAAATTAAATTCATTTTAGTAAGTTCCTACTTCTATAGATTCAATCTTAACATCTGTCTTTGGCTTATCATTCTGGTCTGTATCAACTGCTGCAATCTTATCTACAACATCCATACCTTCATAAACCTGACCAAAAACAGTGTAGTTCATATCAAGTGATGGATAACCACCATTTTCTTCGTATTCCTTAACTACCTTGCTTGGGAAAGCCTTACTAAATGAAATCTTTGTACCATTACTTTCGCTAAATGTTTCATCACTCTTGCTTAATTCTTCAAGCTGTGACTTCATTTCATCGCCAATGTCAGGATTTTGAACAATGTAGAACTGGCTACCATTTGTATCAGGGCCTGCATTTGCCATACATAAAGCACCTCTGAAACTTCTTAAGTTGAGGTTTACTTCGTTTTCAAATTCCTTGCCCCAAATACTTTCGCCACCTGCACCTGTACCTGTTGGGTCACCACCCTGAATCATAAAGTTATTTATTACTCTATGGAAAATAAGACCGTTGTAATAACCTTCTTTAGCATGAGTAGTAAAGTTTTCTACAGCCTTTGGTGCGTACTTAGGGAAGAACCATACCTTAACATCACCATAGTTAGTATGGATTGTAGCTATTGTGTCCCCTTTCTTTACGCCGTCAAGCTGTGGAAGTTCTGTAACTTCGTCATTAGTCTGTTTTTCTGTTGCCTGTGTAGTTTCACTTGTTTCATCGTTTGATGTTTCTTCAACAGAAGTATCAGCTGATTCGTTATTTGAAACTTTTGCCTGACCACAAGCTGTCGTCATAACCATTGCACCTAAAGCAAGTCCAAGTAATAATTTCTTTTTCATAAAAACTCTCCCTATCTATTAAACATACCTATTCACAGTATTCTTTACTGTATATTATCCTTATATTAATTAAAATTGTCAAGGCAAAAGCCCATATTTAAAAAATAATTAATAAATTACCGTTCTGCATATAGCTTTTCCTATTACTTCTGCCATATTTATAACCAAGGAGAGTCTTGTATTCTGTAATTGAAACATAGGATTTATTGTCATTTTATTTACTACACCTGTTATAGATATATCACCTACACTACCTAAAACCTTTGCTACTCCACTTCCAGGGTGCAAAGGTCCTTTCCATATATTTATACCCCCTATTTGTTCACTTTTACCCAAACTTGCATCAACTGCAATTATAAAACTATTTTCATATTTTTTATTTATAAATTCAATATAATATCTCAAATTTTCTGCGTGTACCGGTTCATCTACTGTACCATAAACGTTTTCTAAACCATTTTTGAGTAAATAAGACCCAACCAAAGGACCTAAGGCATCACCAGTTGCCCTATCTGTTCCTATACAAAGAAACACTACTGTTTTTTCTCCGTCAAAAGTTTCTAAAATCATATTTGACAGTTTTTCCAAAAATCTTTTTTCCGGTTCATTACTATTTACATATAAATATTCTTTTTTACATAACAAGGGCATAAAATACCTCCTTTACAATAATTATGGCTTACTACTGTAAAAATATGACTTGTAAAAATTAGTAAACTAAAAATATAAATTTTTTGGAATTATTTGCTATTTATTTTTTAATCATACCTCCATTGTTTGACATTTTATTTTTGTTTGCTGTGGTATGCTTTCAACTACAAAAATATAAATATATTAAGAGAGGGTGTCAGTTATGACCAATGAGGAAAATAATTTCCAACTGCCTACAAATGTGAAACAAGTAGGCAGTATTTCCAACGGCAGCAGAATTTATATGGAAGATTATGCTTGCACTTACATAGAACAATATGCTGCCTCTGAGCCTTCAAAAGAAAAAATTGCTGTTTTAATAGGCAAAACAATGACTGTAGATAACGAAACTGTTATTTTTGTAAGTGGTGTTTTACAGGGTAAATACACAATAATGAGAAACGGTATGCCGGAATTAACAGAAAAAAGCTGGCAATACGTAGAAAAACAAATAGAGCTATATTTCAAAGACTTAGGAGTAGTTGGCTGGGCATATATTCAGCCCGGCTTTGAGGACTACATAAGTGACAAGCTATGTCAATTTCAGAGAAACAACCTTACAAGAGGTTTGCAACTACTTTATGTTACAGACCCTACAGAAAACATAAGCAGTTTTTACAAATGGGACATTGACGGACACGTTTTTAATATATTAAAAGGCTATATTGTGTATTATGAAAAAAATGAAGGTATGCACGAATATATGCTGGAAAACAAGTTGAAACCTGTAGTCAATAAAGATAGCGTACTTCCGGAATTAAAAAAAGATTCAGAAGCTTTACTCAGAAAAATCACTTCAGGAAAAAGAACACTTCACGCAAAACACAATATTCTTTCCCAAGAAAAAGGATTACTCAATTTACTAGGTGGCGTTAGTTTTATAATGCTTTTAGTTTGCTTTGTTATGGGTGCTGGACTTATACAAAGTGACGAAAGAATAAGTGCTATGGAGCAACAAGTAGCACAGTTACAGGAAGCCCTTGACGGCACTCAAAGTGTGTTTGCATCTCAAACACAGCAAACAACTGTACAAGCCAAGGTACAGCAGACAACTGTTGAAAATACGACTGTTCCAACTACAGTTCAGACTACACAGGCTACAACAAAAGCCACTGAACCGGAAACTCAAAGACATGCAGAATATGTAGTAAAGGAAGGAGATACTCTTATTAAAATAAGCAAAAGCGTTTACGGAAACACTTCCAAAGTAAATGAAATAAGGGAATTAAACAAGATTGAAAATAACAATATAGTAGTAGGACACAAGTTACTTTTACCATAGAAAGACGGAGGATAATATGAACGGAAAAGAACAAATTGCAGCAGTATTAGCTCACGAAGTTAAAAACCCTGTCAGCCTTATTAAAATGAATGTACAATACATAAAGGATTTTTGCCCAAAAGCTCTCGAAAATAATTTTACAGTCATTGAAAAAGAGCTTGAAAAGCTTAATCACATAATTAACGATTATACTATAATGGCAGAAAACACAAGAAAAGAAAACATTGAAATGATTTTTATAGATGAGTTATTATCAGATATTATTGAAGAATACAACCTTACTCCTTATGACAAAAAAATTGAATTTGTTTTAGACTCTCCTGACGATGTTAAATTGTACGGAGATTATAACAAAATCAATATTCTTTTCTTCAATATTTATAAAAATGCAATAGAGGCTATTAATAATAAAGGTATTATAAAAACAACTGTTACACCTGATATAGGCAAAACAACTATAACAATAGAAGACAATGGAGGTGGCATATCCCCCGTTGTCCTAAACAACTTAGGTACACCATTTGTAACCACTAAGGAAAACGGCAGTGGTTTAGGTATACTTATATGTAAAAATATAGTCCACGAACACAAAGGTAAAATCGACTTTGAAAACACAGATAATGGCTGTGTTGTTACTGTTGAATTGCCCAATTATCTTTTCAGTAAATAAACTAAAGGCTGTTACACACCTAGTGCAACAGCCTTTAGTTTTATAATTTAGGAATAATTTCTTTATTAAAAAATTCTTCTATATTTTCCGGAGAAACACTGTAATATTCATTGTCTACAAGCACAGAAACATCATTTCCACAATGGCCGGTACAGAAAGTCCCAGCTATTTCAACTTTATCACTAACTTTATTTTTCTCTATAACGTGTTGAAATCCATTTATAACATTATACGAACCCTTTAAATGACATGAACTTCCTATGCAAACTGAAATTTTTATCATATATTTTCCTCCTTTACATAATCAACGTGAAGTAATTTATGTACCTTGCCCTTTAATAAACCATTATAAAGTGACATCATAAGAGGATTTTCTTCACTTCTCTTATTAGTACACATTCTATCTGCTTCATACAAAGCTTCACTTCTGTTTTTAATACCATTTCTATCTGTAAATGGCTGACCAGCACCATTTATACAACCATTTGGACAAGCCATAACTTCCACTAAATCAAAATGTTCACCATTTTTAATACTTCTAATAAGTTTATCGGCATTTTTAAGACCACTGACAACACCTATTCTCAAATGCTTACCACAGTATTCTATTGTAATTTCCTTTGTACCCTCTAATCCTCTTACACCATTAAAGGCAAGAGTTCTTAAAGCTGAAAGTGATTTATCAGATGAAACTCGTCTTATAACAGCCTCTGTTACACCACCAGTCACGCCAAATATAACACCTGCCCCTGAAATTGAACCAAAAGGCATATCTATAGATTCCGGCTCTATTTCTGAAAATACAATACCGGCCTCTTTTATCATCTGTATCAGCTCTTGTGTAGTTATAACATAATCTATAACCTGTTGATTATCGTCCCACTTAAATTCCGGTCTGGCTGCTTCAAACTTTTTGGCTGTACAAGGCATAATAGCAACACTAACAATTTTTCTGCTACTTGTTTTATACTGCTCCTTTATTACTGAACCAAACATTTCCATTGGAGAACGACAAGTAGATACATTAGGCAAAAGTTCAGGGTAATTTTTCTCACAATATTGCACCCACCCTGGGCAACAAGATGTAAACAAAGGAAGATTTTCATCATTGGAAAGTCTTTCTAAAAATTCGTTTGCTTCCTCCAAAACTGTTAAGTCTGCACCTGTTACAGTATCAAAAACTTCTTCAAACCCTATCCTGTGCATAGCTGCAACAATTTTACCCATTACATCGCCGTCACTAAGACCAAAAGCCTTTGCAACTGCAACTCTTACTGCCGGAGCAATTTGTGCTACAACTTTTACATCATCTTTTCCGAACTGTTTCCAAAGTCTTGAAGTATCATTTTTTACAACCAAAGCACCTGTTGGACAGACCGCTGCACATTGACCACAGCCAACACAACTACTTTTACCCAAAGGCTCATCGAAAACAGTAGATACCACCATTTTAGAACCTCTGTTTGTAAAATTAATAGCACCAACATTTTGGACTTCATTACACATTCGCACACAGTCACCACAGAGAATACATTTGCTTCTATCTCTTACAATGCAAAGTGATGAATCATCAATATCCGGTTCTGCTGCTGTATTTTCAAATCTAACTTTTGTTATTCCAAATCTTAAAGCAAGTTCCTGTAATCTACAATTTCCATTTTTAGCACAAATGGTACAATCTCGACAATGATTAGAAAGCAAAAGTTCAAGTATCATTTTTCTGTGTTTTCTAAGTTTAGGTGTATTAGTAAAAATTTCAGCACCAGCCTTTGGAGGTGTAGAACAGGCAGCCTCCATACCTCCCCATTTATTTTCTACCATACACATTCTACAAGCACCATAAATAGAAAGTTCAGAATTATAGCAAAATGTAGGTAAATCAATGCCGGCTTTTCTTATAAGCTCCAGCATATTTTTTTCTCCCTCAATGGCAACAGGAATATTGTCAATAAGCATATAATTTTCATTTGACATATTCTACACCTCCTTTACAGCACCAAAGTTACAAGATTCTTTACAAGCTCCACATTTAATACACTTGTTTATATCAATAGTGAAAGGCTTTTTAATTTCTCCGGTTATGGCACTAACAGGACAGTTTCTGGCACATTTTGAACAACCTCTACACAATTCCGGGTCAATCTGATATGTAATTAATTTCTTGCAATTTCCAGATGGACACTTTTTGTCATATATATGAGCTTCATACTCACTTCTGAAGTTCTTTATTGTGCTTACAACTGGCATAGCAGCTGATTTACCAAGTCCACAAAGTGCTGTACTTGATATTGTATCTGCCAATTCCAACAAAAGTTCAATATCTCCATCTCTGCCGTTACCATTTACTATTCTCTCTAAAATTTCAAGCATACGCTTAGTACCTTCTCGGCAAGGTACACACTTACCACAAGATTCATTTTGAGTAAAGTGCATAAAGAAACGAGCAACTTCAACCATACAGGTATCTTCGTCCATAACTACAAGACCACCTGAGCCAATCATAGCTCCTACTTTTTTGAGAGAGTCAAAGTCCAGTGGCAAATCCAAATTATCAGTTATAAGACAACCACCTGATGGTCCACCTATCTGAACAGCCTTAAACGCTTTGCCGTTCTTCATACCACCACCAATATCAAATATTATTTCTCTCAAAGTAGCACCCATAGGCACTTCAATAAGTCCGGTATTTTCAATATTACCAGTTAAAGCAAAGGCCTTTGTACCAGGACTTTTTTCTGAACCTACGCCCTTATACCATTGAGCACCTTTGTTTATAATATTAGGTACATTAGCAAATGTTTCTACATTGTTAAGCACAGTTGGTTTACCAAATAAGCCCTGCTCAACTGTTCTTGGAGGTTTAACTCTTGGCATACCTCTTTTACCCTCAATAGAGGCAGTAAGTGCTGAACCCTCTCCACAAACAAAAGCACCAGCACCCTTGTTTATATGGAAATCAAAATTAAATCCACTACCTAATATATTTTCACCTATAAGACCATATTCCTTAGCTTGCTTTATAGCATTTTCCAGTCTATTTACTGCCATAGGATATTCTGCTCTTACGTAAATATAACCATGTTCTGAACCTGTGGCTATACCGGCAATTATCATACCCTCTATCATTCTGTGAGGGTCACCCTCCATAATACTTCTGTCCATAAAAGCCCCAGGGTCACCTTCGTCACCATTACAGACTATGTATTTTTCATCAGCATCATTATTCTTAACCTGTGCCCACTTTTTGCCTGTTGGAAAACCTCCACCACCTCTGCCTCGAAGCGATGATTCTGTAATAGTATCAATTATATCCTCCGGTGTTATTTCAAAAAGTGCTTTTTCAAGTCCACTGTATCCACCTATACCCAAATATTCCTCTATTGAAGTAGCATCAATGTGACCACAGTGTTCCAAAACTACTCTGGTTTGCTTTGCATAGAAAGGTATATCCTCCTGTTTCACATAAGGCTTACCCTCTACTTTGTAAACAAGCCTTTCTACTATTTCATTTTCCATAATAGTCTTTTCAACTATTTCTTCACAATCAGACAATTTTACTTTTGTATATAAAATTCCCTCAGGTTCAATTCTGACAAGAGGACCCATTTCACAAAATCCATGACAGCCACTTTTTTTTAAACCTATACTATCTCCATGAAGTTCTTTTTCCAGTTCTACAGTACACTTTAAACCCTTTTCTTCTATTAATTCCTTTAATCTGTAGTGTATATCCATTGAGCCACCGGCAAGACAGCCTGTACCACAACAGACAAGTATTTTTCTTTTCTGAGATTTTAAAGCCTTACTATATATTTCTCTAATTTTTCTTAAATCCGTTCTGTTACTTAACATCATTCTCAGCCTCCCTTAACTCTTTAATTAAGGCACTGGCCTTATCTGGTGTCATAGATGGATTAACCTTGTCATTTACTGTCATTGCCGGAGCTAGTCCACAAGCACCTAAACAGCTTACGGTTTCTACAGTAAAAAGCATATCATCAGTCGTTACCTTTTTATCAGTTAAATTAAGCTCGCTTCTCAATCTCTCCAATATAGGCACTGATTTTCTAACGTGACAGGCTGTACCATCACAAACCTTTATAACATATTTCCCCTTTGGCTCAAGAGAAAAATTTTCATAAAACGTAGCAACACTGTAAATAGTAGATGACTTTGTATCTAATTTTTTTGCTATGTATTCAAATATTTCCCTTGGTAAATAGTGATAATACTCTTGTATATCCTGCAAAATAGCAATAATATTAACTGCCGAATTTTCGTGATTAGCAACTATTTCATCAATTTTGCTAAAATCAAAACTTTTTCCCATTAATACACTTCCATTCTATATACACAATATTATAATTCCCTCTCAATTATTATAATATATTTGTATATTTTTATCAATAAGGAATATTTTTTCTCAATATTATTTCAATTTTGCACAATTTAGAACATTTTTATTACGTAACACAAAAAAGCCCTGCATACAAGTTGTATGAAGGACTTTCCTATATCGCACATTATGAGTTTTTATAAATTTATATTATTCAGTAAATAAAGGAGTTGAGTAGTATCTGTCACCACTATCAGGGAAAATAACTACAATAGTCTTACCCTTACTTTCTGGACGCTTAGCAATTTCAACAGCAGCTCTTAAAGCAGCACCAGCAGAAATACCTACTAAGATACCTTCTTTTCTTGAAATAAGTTTACCATATTCGAAAGCATCTTCATTCTCAACAGGAATAACTTCATCATAAACATCGTGAAGGTTCTTTGGAATGAAACCAGCACCAATACCCTGAATTTTATGTGGACCAGCAACACCCTTGCTAATAACTGGAGAAGTTGCAGGTTCAACAGCAACAACCTTAATGTTCTTGTTCTGCTGCTTTAAGTATTCACCTGTACCAGAAAGAGTACCACCTGTACCTACACCAGCGATGAAGTAATCTACATTACCGTCTGTATCGTTCCAAATTTCAGGACCAGTAGTCTTGAAGTGAGCTTCTGGGTTAGCTGGGTTATCAAACTGGCTAGGAATAAAGCTGTTTTCAATTTCCTTTGCAAGTTCTTCAGCCTTTGCAATAGCACCCTTCATACCCTTAGCACCGTCTGTAAGTACGATTTCAGCACCATATGCCTTTAAGATATTTCTTCTTTCAACACTCATTGTTTCAGGCATTGTTAAAATAGCTCTGTAACCCTTAGAAGCAGCAATAGATGCAATACCGATACCAGTATTACCAGAAGTTGGTTCAATAAGAACTGCACCTGGCTTAATCTTGCCAGCCTTTTCAGCCTGTTCAATAATTTCCTTAGCAATTCTATCCTTTACACTACCTGCTGGATTGAAGTATTCAAGTTTAGCAACAATCTTAGCTTCAAGTCCTAATTCCTTTTCAATGTTAGTTAATTCAAATAAAGGTGTGTTACCAATTAAATCTGCTGTACTCTTGTAAATTTTACTCATAATAATTTCCTCTTTTCTTTCTTTTTATATTAAAATCTCATTTATATTTATATTAAATCAACGTCAAAACACTTTAAACATTAATTGCAACATCTGTCAGTTATTCCGGAAGCTTTAAAAAATCTATTTTTCATTTATACGCCTCTTTTCATATATTTCCTACTTGATATATAGGATTATAGTATTATTATCCCATTTTGTCAAGTCCTATTTTCAATTTTTTCAAAAATTTTTTCTCATTTAAATATTACTTTCCTATTATATGTATTTTTTTACATTAAAATTATACTGAAAAACCTACCATAAACATCAGACTTATAAGTCTAACCTTTAATGGTAGGGTAATAAAACGGTTACTTGTTTGAATTTCTTTTCTTTAATTTTTTCTTTTCGTACATAAGTTTATCAGCTGTGTTTATTATATATTCCATATTTATTTCACTATTCACAGTAAATTCTGAAACACCAATACTGACATCTATTTTACTTGGAAATTCTTTATGGTCATTAAATTCACTCAGTAATTTCTTAAATTTTGCTATAAACTCATTTACTTCTTCTTTAGGTGTTATAACAATAAATTCATCTCCACCATATCTTATACAAGTAATCTTTTTATTTCCGGCAGACTTTTCTAATATTTTCGAAATGACGATTAAAACTCTATCTCCATAAATATGACCATATAAATCATTTATATCCTTAAAATCATCTATGTCAAATACTATTGCTGAAAATTCACCTTTTCTCTTTCTGCTAAGTTTATCTATATACAACTGCATTCTTCTTCTGTTTCCCAAACCTGTTAAAGGGTCTACAAGCATCTCCAAATTTTGAAAACGCAAAAATACAATAAGCATAAACAATAAAAAAGTTAAAAGTATAAAACTATCTTCCCAAAAATAAAGTTGCAATACGATACCTAGAGCTACTAACAACATTCCTAAAAGTATATGCTTACCTTCACTTCTAAAACCTCTATTTCTTGTTATCGCTAAAATTATAACTACAACAGAGGCCAATATGTATGTCATATTTAAAATTACAATTAACCAAAAGCCATCTTCCCTTTGGTATTGATTATTGCTGTTTATACTAAAAAGTATATCAGTAAAACAATTTATAAAAATTAGTATCAAATACAATAAATAAGGAATTGCCGTAATCTGCGAAATAGATTTTTTAGGAGATGTATCATAGAAAATATACATATATTTAAACCACAACAGAGGCACAAGACCATTTAATAAAAAATATATTACAGTAAAAACATAATTAATATAATAACTTCCAAAAAAATTAGTTCCATTAACACAAGATAAAACACCATTACCAAAAATCATTAAAGAAAGTGATGTGGATAATTCTACAACAACTCTCTTGTATTTCGAATTTTGGGGTATATACATTATTTGATTATACAGAACTATTGTCATAACAATAAATTCAAATATTGATATTTCTAAATTGCCAGTTTTTATCACCCATTATCATCCCTCTCTAACTTTCAGTGTAACATAGCAAACTATTTATTTCAATGTTATTATTTTATAGACCCTTTTCTTATACATAAATTCAATATTTTTCTAAAATATTTTCAAAAAAATTTTTAGAATATTTTTATAGACAATTTTTAAACACCTCTCAAACCCTCATAAATACTGAAAAAATCAGCTTCAAAAAAAAGTTTAAAAAAATTAAAAAAAATGCTTGACATTATGCCCACTTGCTGTTATAATAATTCTTGTCTTCAGGGTTGAAACAACGAAGACAACAGATTAAAAGAGTATTCCAGTTATCTTTTAAATCTTTTATGTCATGGGAGCATAGCTCAGCTGGGAGAGCATCTGCCTTACAAGCAGGGGGTCACAGGTTCGAGCCCTGTTGTTCCCATCCATGGCGAGATAGCTCAGTTGGCTAGAGCACGCGGTTCATACCCGCGGTGTCGAGGGTTCGAATCCCCCTCTCGCTACTAACTTTAAAGTCTTGAGATTTGCTTTTAGCAGGTTTCAAGGCTTTTTTCTTTGTAAAAATAAAACTAGAGGTTTCTTAATCCCCTAGCCTTATTTTCTATACCATATATTTCTTAATAGACTCTATATATTCTCTTGCCAACTTGCTTAAACTGACATTTTTGTGAGTTACAATACCTATTTTCATATTTTCTTTTACATTTAATTTTCGTGCTATAATTTGCTCCCCATTTAATTCCTTATCTATAATACCAGAGCTTATTGTATAGCCATTTAAGCCAACTACCAAATTAAATAGTGTTGCTCTATCTCTAACTTTTATAGACTTTTCTCTTTCCATACTTCCCAATATTTCTTCATAAAAATAGAAAGAATTATATTGCCCCTGTTCAAAAGACAAGTATGGATAAGGCGATAAATCTTCTAAATTAACAGATTCCTTTTCAGCCAAAGGGTGCTTATAACTAATAAAGACATGAGGTTCAGCCTCCATAATTTCTTCAAAATTTAGATTATTTTCTTTAAGTAATTTATTTATTACACTTTTATTTTCACTTGAAAGGTATAATACCCCTACTTCACTTTTTAAAGAACTTACATCGCTTATGATTTCATTAGTCTGTGTTTCTCTTAATGTAAAATCATAATTACTATAACCGTACTTCTTTACTACATCTACAAAAGCATTTACAACAAAAGAATAATGCTGGCTAGAAACACTAAATTTCTGTTTATGATTTTTATGGTTAATATATTTATCTTCTAGTAATTGAGTTTGCTCTATAATTTGTCTGGCATAACCTAAAAATTCTTCACCCTCATTGGACACTATAACACCTTTATTAGTACGTATAAATATTTCAATTTGCAATTCATTTTCAAGTTCTTTTATAGCATTTGTCAAACTAGGCTGAGAAATAAAAAGTGTCTTTGCTGCCTCACTTACAGTTCCTTTTTCAGCCACCGTAATAACATACTTTAATTGTTGTAATGTCATATTTTCACCTCTTTTCACTTATTATATCATACTTACAAAAAAAGAGGTACTTAATAAAGTACCCCTTTAAAAAATTAAAACAATTATTTAATTAAGTTTTGCATACTTCTAAGGCTTATTGCCAAAGTAGAAGTATTATGGAGCATAGCTGATGTTGTAGGCTGAATTATACCGGCAACACCGAGGAAAATAAGTGCAGAATTAAATGCTACAATAGTTCTGTAGTTTTTATTAATTCGTTTCATAAGACTATTACTGATAGCCTTTAATGTAACTATTTCATATAAATCATCAGCACCGATTGTAATATCAGCAATTTCTCTTGCTATTTCAGCACCATCACTTATAGCTATACCAGCATTAGCAGCAGAAAGTGCAGGAGAATCGTTAATACCATCGCCTATCATTATTACCTTTCTACCCTTTGCCTTTTCCATTTCAACAAACTTTGCTTTATCTTCTGGAAGAACTTCTGAATAGTATTCATCTACACCAACCTTTTCAGCTATAGCCTTTGCAGTTCTTTCACTATCACCAGTCATCATAACAACCTTAGATATGCCAGATTTTTTAAGAGCATTTACAACACCCTTGGCTTCTTCTCTTACAGGGTCTTCAATACAAATAACTGCTGCAAGTTCATTTTCAATAGCCATATAAAGGTGTGAATACTCTGGCTTAAGATTTGCAAATACATCCTTTTTATCTTCCGGTATAGTACACTTTTCATCTTCGAATACAAAGTGGTGACTACCAATAATAACCTTTTTATCATTTATCTTAGTAGAAATACCATGGGCAACAATATAATCTACCTTAGAGTGCATTTCCTCATGAGTAAGTTTTAATTCCTTAGCCTTATCTACAACTGCCTTAGCCATAGAATGAGGGAAATGTTCCTCAAGACAAGCTGCAATTCTTAAAAGTTCATTTGCATTAAAGTCATTAAATGGTATTACATCTACAACTGTCGGTTTAGCCTTTGTCAATGTACCTGTTTTATCAAATACTATTGTATCAGCCTCTGCAACAGCCTCAAGATACTTACCACCCTTTACAGTAATATTGTATAAACCTGCCTCTCTTATAGCAGAAAGTACAGAAATAGGCATAGCCAATTTCAATGCACAAGAGAAATCAACCATAAGCACAGATAAAGCTCTTGTAACATTTCTTGTAAAGAGATATACAGCACCTGTACCAAGTAAAGTATAAGGAACCAACTTATCGGCTATTCTTTCAGCTTTACTTTCCAAAGAAGATTTAAGTTTTTCTGACTCTTCAATCATTGTAACTATCTTTTCAAACTTACTTGAACCACCAATAGCTTTAACCTTTACAGTTAATTCGCCTTCTTCAACTACAGCACCTGCATATACATAACTTTCCTTATGTTTTCTTACAGGTACAGACTCACCTGTCAATGATGCCTGATTTACCATAGCTTCACCGTCAATAACTTCACCATCAAAAGGTATTACATTACCAACATGGACTACAACTTCATCATTAAGTTTAATATCATCACAGGATACAAGCTGTTCAGTATTTTCAACTTTCTTCCAAACCTTGCTTACGTTTAATGACATACTTCTTGCTAAATCATCAACAGACTTTTTATGTGTCCATTCTTCAAGAAGTTCGCCTATGCTTAACAAGAACATTATAGAGCTTGCTGTTGATGTATCATTTCTCAATACTGATACACCTATAGCAGTTGCATCTAATACTTCAACCTGTATTTTACCCTTTAACAATATCTTTGCACCTTTGCAAATATACTTTGCTGATTTCCAAAGTGCAATTATTGCCTGAATAGGCTTAGGAACAAAAAGAAGATTAAGTCCTCTGATAACAACCTTATTTATAAGCTGTTCCTTATAATGTTCATTTAATTCTCTGCCTGAGTTTTCAAGAAAATTCTCAGGAACTCCGGCAGTTTCATATTTAAACTTTTGTAGAGCATTTATAACTTCCTGTCTGCTTCCAACATAATTAATTGTAGCATCACAGTTAATTTCTCTTACCTTAACACCTGTAATATGTCTTTGAGAACTGAGATAAAAAAGAAGTATATCTGCCTCCCTACAAGTCATTCTTTTTTGGTGCATACGAACACGCATACGACCTTTAATTTCATGCTTAATTTCAAATTTCATAAGAATTCCTCATCTCTATAGCAAAAAGCACCCGTATAAACAGGTGCTTAATATGCTTAACAAATATACACTACGCCTTATTCTGTAACTTCGTCCTGTTCATCATCAGTTGCAGCAACTAAATCTTCTACATCTTCGAAATCATCGTCAATGAAAGAATCTGCAACTCTGTCTTCATTAATCTGCTGAGCTTCTGCGTAAATATCTTCAGCATTTTCCTGAATACTTGTAACAGTCTTCATTACTGTGCTCTTTGCTCTAAGTGCAGCAGCTGTACAATTAGTGTAAAGCTTTCTTGCATCCTTACTAGCGAGAATCTTTACGCCTGCTGTACCGAATAAAACACCTGCAGCAAAAATACCTGTTTTCTTGAAATCAATTTTCTTAAGACATTTTAAACAATCTAACATAACTAGACCTCCTATTTATTTATACTTATATTGTGTGTAAACATCTTTTACACATCTTTCACCATGATTATACAATACTTTACAAAAAAAGGCTCGGCTAACTTATATTATTGAGAAATTTTCTCATTAAGACTTATTCACCACATCTACAAGTATTTGCTCTTACACAACGTATCGCCTTATCCTTACAGTATCCACAAGCACTAAGACCCTTTTGTATAATAGTTTTCCAGTTATTATCAGAAAGCTCAATAACTGAATTATCTTCAAATTCTATAGTACAAATATTACTTTCTTCTCCACAAGAAACTTTATAAAAATTCTTACGACTAATTGCCCCTATTTCCTCAAGCATATTTATAAGTCTGTAAACTGTGGCAAAACCAATATTCTTATTTTTCTTGGATGCCTTATAATAAATCTCTTTACAGCAAGAACAGTCTTCCTCAAGAATAATATCCAAAAGCATTAGTCTTTGCTTTGTAATTCTGCAACCACGGTCCTTTAATCTCTGAACGATAATATCTTTTTTCATATTTGAAATACGATAATCTTCAGAACATTCCGTATCGTAATTTACATTGTTTATATTCTCAGACATCTGCGTCCTCCTTATCTGTTGCAATGACCTCCACAATGTGCACAATCTCCACCACATCCAATGGACTTGCCATTCTTCTTAGCCTTTATCATACTATGAACAATAAGGCAAATTATAACCAAAAGTATTAATCCAACAACAACTGTTCCCATGGGAACACCTCCTTAAAAACATAGGGGACTGCACCGGCAGTCCCCTACTCACACAGATTGCTTATCTTTCGCCGGCAACCTTTTTCATATCAACTTTTAATGTTTTACTTTTCTTATATGGTCTGAAAAGTAAGTAAATAAATGCGATTACAAATAAGAATGCTACTACTGTACCAATTCCGAATACGCCTGTTGTAGCAAATGTACCAATCTGGTAAATGCAAAGAGCAACAACATAAGCAAGAGTACACTGGTAACCAATGGCAACTAAGAACCACTTTGTATTGTTCATTTCTCTCTTAATAGCACCCATAGCTGCGAAACAAGGAGCACAAAGAAGATTGAATACAAGGAAACCATATGCTGCAATTGGAGTCATAACCTGAGCTAAGTTACCCCAGATTTCAGAACCATCTTCTGCAACTTCTGCGAAACCGAAAAGTACACCAAATGTTGCTACTACATTTTCCTTAGCGATAAGACCAGAAACAGCCGCAACTGCCATCTTCCAACCTTCGCCAGCCTTTGTCCAACCAAGTGGAGTAAATATCCAAGCAATAGCAGAACCAATCTTAGCAAGAATACTAGAATTTAATTCTTCTACCATACCAAAGCTTCCGTTTTCCCAACCGAAACTCATTAAGAACCAAAGAACGATTGTAGATAAGAGGATAATTGTACCAGCCTTCTTGATGAAAGACCAAGCTCTTTCCCACATACTTCTTAAAATGTTAGTAACTGTTGGCATATGATATGCTGGAAGTTCCATAACGAATGGAGCTGGGTCGCCAGCAAATAACTGAGTTTTCTTTAAAATAATACCTGAACAAATAATAGCTGCAATACCTACGAAGTAAGAACTTGTTGCAACCCAACCACTGTTACCGAAGAATGCACCTGCAATCATAGCGATGACTGGAAGCTTTGCACCACAAGGAATAAATGTAGTTGTCATAATTGTCATTTTTCTATCTCTGTCATTTTCAATAGTTCTTGATGCCATAATACCTGGAACACCACAACCACTACCAATAAGCATTGGAATAAATGACTTACCAGAAAGACCAAACTTTCTGAAAATTCTATCCATGATGAATGCTACTCTTGCCATGTAACCACAAGCTTCAAGGAAAGCAAGGAAGATGAAGAGTACAAGCATCTGAGGAACGAAACCAAGAACTGCACCAACACCGGCTACGATACCATCAAGGATAAGACCATTTAACCAATCAGCACAACCTACTGCGTCAAGAGCGTTACCAATAATAACTGGAACACCTGGAACCCAAACACCATAGTCAGCTGGGTCTGGTTCGCCAGCATCAACTGTTGCCTGAGCTTCACTCTGAACATCAGGAGTAATGTTTACAGTTTCTTCAACATTACCTTCGTCATCAGTAATATCTACTGTCTTTTCGCCATTCTGGAGAGCTTCGATAATCTGGTCAGCCTTGCCATATTCACCACTAGCATCTTCATAAGCAGAAGAACCAATACCAAATAAGTGCCAGCCATCACCGAATACACCATCATTAGCCCAGTCAGTAGCCCAAGTACCAACTGTAGTTACTGAAATATAGTAAACAAGGAACATAACAACAGCAAAAATTGGGAGAGCTAAAATTCTGTTTGTAACAACTCTATCAATTTTATCTGATGTAGTAAGTTTCTTATTCTTAGACTTTGTACAACAATCCCCAATAATTGAAGAAATATATGTATATCTTTCGTTTGTAATAATACTTTCTGTATCATCATCAAACTTATCTTCAAGAGCCTTAATATCTTCTGAAACATTAGGAACACTCTTTAACTGCTGTGCAATCTTGTCGTCCTTTTCGAGAAGTTTAATAGCAAAGAATCTTCTCTGTTCTGCCACAACATCGTTACCTAACTTAGCTTCAACATTCTTGATTACATTTTCAACATCTGCTGCAAATTCGTGAACGTGAGTTGCTGCTGATTTATTCTTAGCAAGGTCAACAGCCTTTTCAGCCATTTCCTTAACACCCTTGTTCTTTAAAGCTGAAATTTCAACTACTGGACAACCAAGCTTTTTGCTAAGTTTGTCAATATGAATCTTGTCGCCATTCTTTTCAACAACATCCATCATATTTACAGCCATGATTACTGGAATACCAAGTTCCATAATCTGAGTTGATAAATATAAGTTTCTTTCAATGTTAGTACCATCAACAATATTGATGATTGCATCAGGTCTTTCATTAATAAGATAGTTTCTTGCAACAACTTCTTCAAGTGTGTAAGGTGAAAGTGAATAAATACCTGGAAGGTCCATAATAGTTACGTCCTTATGACCTTTCAACTTACCCTCTTTCTTTTCTACAGTTACACCAGGCCAGTTACCTACGAACTGGTTTGAGCCTGTAAGTCCATTAAACAATGTAGTTTTACCACAGTTTGGATTACCTGCCAAAGCAATTTTAATCATCGTAATACTCCTTTTCTTTGATTTTTATTGAATTAGCCTGCCCTACCTACATTAGTGTAAGCTAACTAATGACTAAAAAAAATTACTCTACTTCAATCATTTCAGCATCGACTTTTCTTAAAGAAAGCTCGTAACCTCTAACAGTTACTTCAATTGGGTCACCTAAAGGTGCTACTTTTCTTACAAAGATTTCAACGCCCTTTGTAATACCCATATCCATAATACGCTTTCTTACAGGACCTTCGCCTGAAATTTTCTTTACCTTAACTGTTTGCCCACAAGCAACCTGTCTAAGATTTTCCATCTTGCCTTTACCTCTTTTCTTAAACCATAATTCTGTTTGCCATATCTTTGCCTATAGCAACTCTTGAATCTTTTACGTTTACAATAAGATTTCCTTCAATTTCAGAAACCACACTTACAGTTCCACCAACAACGAAACCCAAGTTTTCTAAAAATCTTTTGGTATCTTCGTTGCCTCCGACTTTCTTTATTACACTTTCTTCTCCGGTTCCGACCATTGATAACGGCATCATTTCTTCATCTTCTTTCTGTATCTTATTGATAAATTCATTTCATTTACCTAGTTAGTATACCCTAACCTAAGTTAGCTGTCAACAACTTTTTTGATTAATTTTTATCAATAAGCCTCCCGTTTTTCAAAATATTATGATTATTTATCTGTTAAAATATCAAAAAAGTGCCTAAAATCGCTTTTTTTACAGCTCTTTTAGACACATTTATATTTTTTCAAATATTTTTATATTCTTCATATTTCATTATTCTAGGATAATATTTTCTATTGTCGTGATATGACTCTGCTTTTCTTATTTGCCCTAAAACTTGCTCAAGCCTATGTACAGTTTTTTTAATGTCTACATCTCCTATTATATTTGCTAAAGGTGCATCTTCTTCAACTATATTTTTATAATATCTTCTGTCCCGTAGGCAATCCCTTAATTTAGTTGCCAACTTATTTTTATCTGAAACACTTAATTTTTCAATTTCCAACTGATGCAATAAGTCACACTCTAAATTTTCGCACTTTTTCATCATACTTAAAGCTGTAGAGTACTCAATTTCTACCTCTTTCATAAAATTTAAAAACTCTGCCAAATTCTCTGAAGTTAATTTCCTGTTTTTCATATATATTCCTCCTCTCTTTATTTTATTATACTTCTATATAAGTCCCATATTCTGTACTATACAACAAATTTTGACAAAAAAACTGCATACTTAAAAAACTAAGTACGCAGTTTCTTTATCTTTTGTTGACATATATTATAGCTGTATCTACCATAAGTACCAAGCCTAAAATCAAGTATAAATCTACAGCATATACTAACATTCCTCCAATAGCCACACTTCTTACTAAGTTACCTAAGCAAAATGTTGAAACTAATGTTGAAATCATATTAACGAAAAGTCTATTGTTTTTATTAAATATAGACAATGTCGTAACACTTATTAGTAGAGCAAAACTCATTATTGTTGTATATCCTGTACTATTTCCTATTTTATGAATATAGTTAGCATAAATTACAAAGCCACAAATTAAAACACCTATTAAATAGTTCAAACAAATCCTATTTTTATTTATTATACTCATTTTCTTTCTTCCTTTCTCCTTAAGTTCATATATATAATAAGCCACAGAAATTAAGAAATCATTAGAAAACAGTAATAATAACGTAAAAAAAGAGAAAGTTAAATTTTAATCATTAACTTTCTCTTTGAGAATTTTTAATTAATGCTACCTAATAATACAATAGCATCTTTTAAATCAACTATACCGTCATTATTTATATCAGCTTTAGTCAACATTGTACTGTCAGTAATAGGCTGAACCCCTGAGCAGTGCTTTAATATTATGGCTACATCTTCTTTATCCAAAACTCCGTCCCCATTCATATCGCCAGTAACTGCTCTATTAATAACTACCTTATTATAAAAAGCTGTTCCTGAACTTGTAGTATCAGTATAAACTATGTAATCTCCGTCATCAGAAACATTAAATGTTATTTTATAATCACCTGTTTTTAATGCCTCTACTGATTGAGTATCTACTGTTGTAAATGTATCATCATCATTTACCTTAGCAAGAGTTAAGACTACAATATTGCCAGCTTTAGAACTATTATAGTTTACATATACTGTCAATTTATCCTTTGCCTTGGCATTTAAACGAATATAAAAATAATCCAATTTATTTGACTTCGTATTTTTATCAAACTTAAATCCCTTTATTCCACTTGCTGTACCATTATGTCTAACAGTAAGGCCATTTACTGTATATACTGTTTTTGTGGCAGTTTTATCTGTCCAGTTACTATCTGTAAAATCCCACTCTAAAGCACTGCCTACAGCATTTTCTGTAGTAGTTTCACTGGAGCTTTCGCTTACTGTTGTAGTTTCTGTTGTGGTTGTAGTAGTACTTTCAGTTGAAGTCTCTGTTACTTTTGTAGTTGTAGTTTCGCTTGAAGTTTCAACAGTTGTTGTTGTAGTAACTTCTGAACCATTATACTCATAACAGCCTATATCAATATTATTAATATTTCTCTCATTACTTAAAATGTCGTATTTACCACTATAAGCAGTTGAATCACCGACATCTATACAAGGAGAATTTTTCAAAAGGCTATATTCATCTCCAAAGTTTGGATTTTCATATATACCTGTTTCTCCTGATGCTGTTTTCCAATTATCAAAGCCTCTAAATGTTTCTCCATATCGTATAACCTTGAAATTACTTGCTGTACGAGTTGAGTAATAACAGTTATTTTTAAATGTTAAATCACCAGCTAAATCTTCTGTAAATCTAACTTTTATAAGCTCTAAATCATTATCCTTGTAGAAAATGTTGTTTCTAATGTCTGTTCCACTTGTTTTATTTATTCCAAGTTCAACGCCATAGTCAGAATTTCCATTGTTAACAATGGTATTATTATAGATTTTAGTATTATAAACAATACCTGTAGCATCGTTATCATAACCACCTACAGAAAGTCCAGCCTGTGTATTATTGTATATTAAGTTATTTTTAACAACTACATTTTTAACTGGATAGTCTGAATATTTAGCGCCCTCTTCTGAACCAATTTCAATACCACCGGAACATTCGTAAACAATATTTCTATCAAAAGTATTATCTCTACCACCGTCATTATAAAGACCATAACTTGTAGCATTAGGACTTACACATTTGCTGACTACATTACCTACAGCCACACAGTATCTGGCTTGGTCAAGAGAACTATCTTTACAAGCATTAAAGTGACCTGCAAAGTCAAGACCAATATTTCCAATATTTTCAATTCTGCTGTTTATAACATTTACATATTCACTATTACCATTAACTGTTACTGCCTCATTCCAACCTGTCTGACAATCGTGAACATAGCAATTATCTATAAGTACATTACTTATAGGCACAGAGGCATTATTTCCGTAAAGTATTATTGCATTAGCACCAACCTTTGATGATGTAGGGTCTGGCACATTAATGTTACTGATTTCCACATCTTTTATGATAATGTGATTACCTTGACGCATAAGAATACCATATCCACTATTGGATTTTAAATCCTTGTTGCAGAGTTTAAGACCCTGTATATGTATATAGTTTACCTTTGAAAGTTCAATTATTGCACCACCATCAGTAGCATAATTTGTGTGGTCGAATACAGGCTTTTCATTTGGATAGTTTCTTATTGTAATATAGTTATCCTCTGTACCAGATTTTGTAATAACAATATTTTGGTTGTATGTACCACCTCTAACATATATTGTTTGTCCGGCTTTAGCTTTTGAAATAGCATAATAAACTGTAGCATAGGGACTATCAATAGTACCTTTGTTGCCATTACTTCCGTCTGTTGCAACATAAATAGCATTGTCTACTACTGAATTATCTTCTTTTTGAAGTGACAATATTTTATTTATAAAATTATCATCTCCTCTTAAATCCTCTGCTGTAATAGTTGCTGCAAACAGCTGACAACTAAGCAACCATAACATAGCAGTAAAAAGCATTACCACAAAGATTTTTTTCATTTTTCTTCCTCCTTTTTTAGAAAAAAATTAACTTCATTAATCAATTTACTATGTACAAAAAAAGGACATAAACTATGCCCTTTCTTATAGATTATTAAATTTTATAATTTCGCTATGCACAAAATACCATTTTCATTTTTTGCTGGACGAAATACTACAAAATCATTTGTATGAACTCCAAAATCCTGCTTTGGTTCGCTAATTAATTTAGCTTTAACCCCTTGCTTTTCAGCTTTTTCACATCTAACCCAAACAGTTTCAGGATTTAATCCGTCTTTAACTAAATATATTATAACATCATCTGGAAAATCTTCGTGTCTGCAACTATCAATTTCTCTTATGCCTCTAGTTTTGTCAACATCTTCTGTATCAGCAAAAAATGTATCAATAGTCTTAAACTTTTCATTGTATTCTTTAAAAAGACTTCTATCTTCGTAAATGCGAATTTCTCTATCATTTACACTAGATTTTCTAAATTTCATTGACACTTCATCATTGCCTAAACCTCTTGAAAGTACACCGTTTTCAAGTTTTCCAGTTGTCAACACTTCAAAAGTAAAGCCCTCTTCGTGGTCAATATATCCGTAAGCAAGAACACCATTATCCTTTTTACTTACATTAAATACCTTTTTTAAGTTCTGTATCTGGTCTGCACATTCTATAAAACAAACTTTATGATAAATATCTCTAAAATTGCAATCCTTTGTCAGCATTTTTTACCTCCAAATTACTTAATTGTTATAATTATACCAATTTATAGACTTTTTATCAATACCTTTTAAAATCATATTAAAAATACCTATACCCATTGAGTACATAAGTAAATTATGTTATAATATCTCCATTGTATTTTTAGATTTTTCGGTATATATAGGAGAAAACAATGGCAAAAACACTTTTTGACACAAAAATTGATATTGTAGATTTAGAGTTTCCAAATAAAGGTGTAGGTTATTTTGGAGAAGAAAACAAAAAAGTAACAGTAAAAAATACTATTCCTGGTCAAACAGTAATAGCTGATGTAAAGAAAAAAAGAAAGAATTTTGAAGGCAGACTCAGAAGTATTGAGAAAAAAGCTGAATACGAAATTGAACCAGCCTGTAAGAATTTTGGGCTTTGTGGTGGCTGTACTTATCAGAATATTTCATATGAGCAGGAATTAGAGTTTAAGAAAAATGTTGTTTTAAAGTTGCTTGACAACGCAGGCTTAACAGATTATGAATACTGTGGCATTAAACCAAGTCCTTCTATTACAGCTTATAGAAATAAAATGGAATTTAGTTTTGGTGATGACGGCTTAGACGGTAATCTCTGTTTGGGTATGAGAAAGCGAGAAAGCAACTACGAGGTTGTTACTGCTGATTGCTGTAATATTGTAAACGAAGATGTTTGCAAAGCTCTTTCTACAGTTTTGGAATACTTTAAAGGTACAGATGAACAGTTCTATCACAGAATGAGACATACAGGTTCTTTAAGACATTTACTTGTAAGACGAGGACACTTTACAGGCGAAATGATTATTAATTTAGTAACTACATCTGAATTGAAAACAGATTTAAAGCCATTAGTTGATAATCTTCTTGCTTTAGAGTTAGATGGTAAAATCGTTGGCATAAGCCATATTGTAAATGACGGCGTTGCTGATGTTGTAAAGGCTGACGAAATGAATATACTCTATGGTCAGGACTTTATTATGGATAAATGCCTTGGTCTTAATTTCAAGATTTCAACATTTTCATTCTTCCAGACAAATTCGGCTGGAGCAGAAGTTCTCTACTCTACTGTAAAGGAATTTGCCGGCACAAGTAATGATAAGATTATTTTTGACTTGTACTGTGGCACCGGTACTATTACACAGTTGTTAAGTGAAAATGCTAAAAAGGTTATTGGTATTGAAATTGTAGAAGAAGCTGTAGAAGCTGCAAAAATAAATACTGAACTTAATGGTATTAAAAACTGTGAATTTATTGCTGGAGATGTCCTTAATATGGTGGACCAGTTGGAAGATAAACCTGATACAATAATTCTTGACCCACCAAGAGAAGGCATTAACCCAAAAGCTATTGAAAAAATAATAAAGTTTGATGCAGAAACTCTTGTTTATGTTAGCTGTAAGGCTAGTTCTCTTGCTAAAGATTTGCTTCTCTTTGAAGAAGGTGGCTATAAGGTAAGAAAAATCTGTAGTGTAGATATGTTCCCTAGGACTTACCATGTGGAGACGGTAGTTCTTCTAAACAAGTTAACAGACTGATTTTATTAATTAATTCAACTTAATATTTTACTTTTTCCCACCATTTTCCCACCAAAAATTTATTTGGTGGGAATTTTTATTAAATTTTTTTATATATTTTTTTGTTTTTTATTTTCATTTTTTATTCATATTATTCAAATTTCGTTTTATTTTTTTGCAATAAAATGGATTATTTTGTCGAATTATGAGATAATTTTTTGATTAAAAAGGTATGGAAATTTTGTTGTTTTTTATTATATAATATAAACAGGTAAGGATTTAATTAATTATCAACTTTTTTAGGGGGGTGTCATCTATGAGCATCAAATTAATTTTATTTGAACTTGTAAATAATTTTCTACCGCATTTTATAACACTTCATTTTTAACATTAAATCCTTATTAATACATTTTAGGAAATAAAGGTGATATTATGAAATACAAAGAAATAAATATTCCAGACAAAGAGATTTTTAGAAAAAAGATTAAAGAACTTTATGGCAAAGATATTGCAAATTCAGAATGTCATTTTAGTTCACGAAATTACACATTTTTATTCCATGGTTTAAAGCCATCAGTTATTCGAGTTTCTGCCAACGCAAAAAGAAAAGTTGTAGATATTAAATACGAAATGGAATGGTTAGATGATTTAAGAAAATATATGTCAGATATTACTTATGTCATTCCTTCTCTTACAAATTCCATAGCCGAAGAATTTTCAATAGACGACAATAAATACTGTGTATCACAATTTAAATTAATTCACGGCGAAAAAGCTAATGCTGAAAACAGAGATGACCAATATTTTTACAACGTTGGCAAATTGCTAGGCAAAATCCACTCTATAAGCTATAAAGAGCAAAAAGAGGGTTTGAAATTCAACAGATGTAAATGGTATGAAAAAACTTCTTTTGATTTTTCATATTTAAATGATTATGTTTCTTCCGAAATATTGTCTAAACTTCGTACAAGAATTGAAAAAATAAAATCTTATCCAGAGGTTCCGGAAACATTTGGTATGATACATGGCGATTTTCAGGTTAATAACATATTAATGGAATGGGACACTGCCAAAGCATTTAATTTTGATAATTGCTGTTATGGTTACTACATATCAGACATAGCTACAGCCCTATTTTCATTTATAGTTGACCCAGAAATTCCTTTAGAAAACAATAGAAACGACCTATTTTTTAGTTATTTAGAGCCTTTTAGAAAAGGTTATGAAACAGAATTCACACTTCCTGATACTGAATGGGATAAGTTAGATGATTTTGTGTGTTTAAGAATTTTTGAATGTGCCTGTATGCTATCTCGCACTAATACTGACACAGCATGGAAAAAAGGTGTAATACATAGACTTATAAATACAGCCTCTGCTGATAACTGTCTTGAAGCCTTTGACACACATCATAAAAACAGAGTTTTAGGAGCATAATATATTCCCTAAAAAGTAATCTAGGCTGTCGATTATATACAAATCGACAGCCTTTATTTTATAAAACAATTTGACCTTTTTCATTATATATATGAGAATAATCTTTATAATTATCTCCTATATCATCTTCATCAACAAATGGAATATAGCACAAACTTCCATTATAAATACAGAAATTTACTGTTTTTATATTTATTCTACCTTTTTCTTCAAAAGTATGAGCATCTAATTTTAAAATTGTATTATCTTTTCGATAATCACTTAAATAAATATATTTGCCATCTGTTTCAAAGTAATAACAGTTACTACCTTCATACACATTTTTAATTTCCTTAGTCAACAATGACAATGAATATATATTATCCCTATTATTTTCAAAATATATATGATTGTTAGTAACTCTCAAATGAGAAGTAGTCGCATCACTTACTTTAATATTGTCCTTTCCATTAAAGCAAATGCTGTAAATCTTATTTCCATCACTTTTATTTGCGTAATAAATTTTGTTGTTATATATATCCATATCTGTTGCGTCAATATTACTTAGCTTATACTTTTCTGTGTTTTTTACATTAAATATATAAACATTCTTATTGTTATCCTTGGCACAAATATACTTTCCATCGCCACCCATTAATTTTACTCTTTTATAAATGATAGCATCTCTATGACCCTTAATAGGTACTTCTCTTAAAAACATACTGTAGTCATTATAAAAAATACTATCACCAATAGGTACTATTCTACTATTTGCATAGGCTAAACTTTTTCTATTTTGAAAAACAATACCTCCAACTAAAATCGCCACAATGACTGCAAGTATCATTACTTTATTCAACAAGTTCTTCAATAAAACCACCTCTTTATTTAATGGGTATACTTTGACATATATTTTATATACCTCTTTCCAAAAGATACAACTGAAATATCATCATAATAAACCATATCAAATTCATCTTCGTCCCATTTAGCCATATAGTCAAAGTATTTAATTTCTATGTATTTTTCTGTAACTTTTTCCACTTTACCAATGGAAAAGCTATAGTCCTCGTCATCATATTCACCACATTCGACTATGATATTTTCTTCATTATCCTTAAAATAATTAAAAACATTAATGAAGTTTTCAATATTAATATTTTCTGCCTTAGACGGATATATTTTTTCCTCTTTACATATATGGTTTATAAATTCGTATGTTTCATCATAACATATATTTTCAATTTCTGTTATATCAAATATGCAGAAGCCGTCAAATTGAAAATCTTCGTAGATGTTTACCATTATGTATTTTTCATTGTATTTTACAGGTACTCCACTTATATCATCAAAGGTACATTCAAATTTACAGATGTCAGATTTTCTAATAATTTTATCCAATAGCTCCTTATTTACCATACCAACACCCCTTTTCAATTATGAGTATACTTTGACATAATTCTAGTATATCTATCCCCAAACAAAATTTCTGAAATATCACTATAATATATTTTATTTTCCGGATACCACTTTCCTACTCCATCAAATCTTTTAAATAATATGTAGTCATCTTTAACTTCTATTATTTTACCTATATTTAAAGCAGTAGTTGTATCTTCATCTACATATTTTTCAGAACAATTATCACAATATATAGTTATATTTTCATTCTTATCCAAAAAATAATTAAATATTGTTTTGTAACTATCTAACTTTATATCTATTACATTTGCTATATTGGGTTTACCATTTTCATTTTTTATTATTTTACTTTCAAATATTGCCCGTTCATTATGCTCTATTTCTTCAATACTTTCCCATTTAACTATTATGTATCCGTCATACTCATAATCACAAGTATCAGCAATCATTAAAAATTTTTCATTGTACTTTATTACATAGGATAAGCCCAAAGAATATTTTGTTTTACTACTAATATAACAAAGGTCACTTTTGTCAGACACTTTTTCTAAAATATTAACCATATTTTCTCTATTCATAGTAACCACCCCAATTCTATTTACATTCTCTTTTACTTAATTTTACCATATATGTTCTCACTGTCAACAAAATTATGTAACTTACACACTATAACAAGCTATCAAAAAAGAGCATAAACTACTGTTTATACTCCTGCACAAAAGAAATGTCGTAAATATCTTCAAATTTAATTACAGTTTTTATTACTGTTAAGTTGTTGTATACCCTATCTATATTTGAAACCATTCCTTCCATTTCCAAATAACTATCAACATCATAATATTTTACTTTTACCATAATGCCTTTTTCTATCTTATTTAATTTTTGAGATAGTATTTCCAACATATCATCAGTTAATTCAATTTTAGGTTCTTTTATCATCTCACATTTTTCTATTAAATCATAGTAACCTTTTAAAGGCGAAAAAGGCATAAATTGTCTTGCTCTATCACTCACCATTATGACCTCCTACAAGTTTATTTCTTATTCTTGCTGTAGCCTTATCCTGAAGACTTGAGCATCTTAAAACTGCATTTTTGCCAAATTTATTCTTGATTTCAATAATACCTTTTTGTACCTTTATCTCCTTGTCATCATCTACTTTATCGAATAAATCAAGCTGTTGAAATTCATCTTCTTCAATATGATTAAGTCCTACATTTATTTGACGTATAGGATAATTTTTCTTTGTAGTTTCTCTATAAAGTTTTTCAAACTCTGCTGATATTTTACTATAGGAACTACTTCTAAAGTTCAACTTTCTTGTGCCACCTGTAGAAGCTGTATATTCCTTTGAATATCTTATATATAAGGATATTGAATTGGTCTTTGATTTTCTTTGAGTTAATTCTAGCACCAACTGGTCTACCATTTCATAAAGGACAATTAACGCATCATCAAAATTGTAATCATTAAATAAAATTTGTCCATTTGATATAGATTCTGTTTTAGGCTTATAATCGTGAATTTCTTTTATTGTGCAAGGCTCATACCCCTTAGAATGGTCTATTAAAAATTCTGCATTTACTCCAAATTCCTTATACAAAAGGCTTTCGTCCATATGTGCAACACCATATAAATCCTGAACACCATATTTTTCAAGTCGCTTTGCTATACCCTTACCTACATTCCATATATCTGTAATAGGTCTGTGATGCCATATAGTTTTCTTAAACTCATTTTCATCAAGGAAACCTATATTGTCAGAAACGTGTTTTGCTGTTATATCCAAAGCCACTTTTGCCAAAAACAAATTAGTCCCTATTCCGGCTGTGGCGCAAACTCCGGTATTTTTCATAACAGCCTCCATAAGCATAACAGCAAATTCTCTTGGTGTTTTTCCATAACTTGATAAATAAGGCGTAAAATCGAAAAAACATTCGTCTATAGAGTATATATAAATATCTTCATTGCTCATATATTTTAAATAAATGGAATATATATTTGCTGAATATTCCATGTATTTTTTCATTCTAGGCAAGGCAGTAATATATTTTACATTTTTAGGAATTTCAAAAAGTCTACATCTGTTTTTTATACCCAAATTTTTCATAGCAGGGCTAATAGCCAAACATATTCCCCCACTGCCACGAGAAGGGTCAGCAACAACAAGGTTAGTTTTAAATGGGTCTAATCCTCTTTCAGCACATTCCACAGAGGCATAAAAACTTTTTAAATCAACACAACCATATATTTTATTCTCCACTTGCTTACCCTCCTCAAAACAGATTTTATACAAATATTATATAGAACATTTGTTCGTAAGTCAAGTTTCAAAATTTGGATTTCTATTTAGATTTTAAACAAAAAAATCCCCTAAACAATTTTGTTTAGAGGTCAAATCAATTTTCTATATTATTCCACATATTGTTTTTAAAACAAAATTTACTACAATACACAGTACAACACCAACAACTGTAGGCAGTACTGCTGAAAAAATAGTCCATTTTATACTTCCTGTTTCTTTCTTAATTGTCCATAATGTAGTGGCACAGGGAAAATGATTAACAAAAAATAATGCTGTACATATAGCCGTAATAAAAGTCCAGCCGTTTTGCACAAAAATAGATTGTATATCAGCTATATTTTCAATAGAAATTAGTCCACTTCCACCTGTATAGCACATAATTATAATAGGCAAAACTATTTCATTAGCCGGTATTCCCAATATAAAACCAGTTAAAATATAGCCATCTAATCCCATAAGCTGACCTAAAGGATTTAAAAAATTTGCTATGTGAGTTAAAATACTAATGCCATTTACATTAAAATTTTGCAAGACCCATATTAATATACCAGCCGGAGCAGAAACCACTACAGCTCTACCTAAAACAAAAAGTATTTTCTCTCTTACACTTCTTACAATAATACTCCATAGGTTTGGTCTTCTGTAAGGTGGTAATTCCAACACAAAAGAGCTGTTGTCACTTTTTAAAACTGTGCTACCCAATATATATGAAACAATCAATGTAATAAAAAAAGCCAATATTACAGATAAAAGAACAGCAAAAGCTGATTTTAATGTAATCAACTTTCCACCTACAAAGACACTTGCCAATATTATTATTGATGCAAATCTACCATTACAAGGCACAAAATTATTTGTAACTATTGCCAACAGCCTTTCCCTTGGAGAATCTATAATTCTGGCAGAAACAACGCCTGCTGCATTACAACCTAAACCCATACACATTGTAAGAACCATTTTTCCATGGGATTTTGCTTTTTTGAAAATATTATCCAAATTAAAGGCCATTCTAGGTAAATATCCAAAATCTTCAAGAAATGTAAAAAGTGGAAAAAATATTGCCATAGGTGGCAACATTACTGCTACAACCCAACTAAGGGTTCTGAACATACCCTCCACAAAAATTCCTCTTACCAACGGATGACCGACTGTCATATCCATTAAATCATTTTCCATAATAGAGAAAATTTCAGCAAGAACAGCTGAAGGATAATTTGCTCCTACAACGGTTATCCATAGCAACAAAGCCATAAGCAAAAGCATAATTGGTATGCCATATTTTCTGCTCATTACAACATTGTCAATTTTTCTGTCAATATTATCACAAAAATCCCTGCAATCTTTAACGCTCTGTGTATACACTTCTTCCGGAGTTATGGGGCAAGTGTATGCTTCCCTTTTATCAGATATATAAACAGCCTCTTTAAGTTCATTTATTCCAATACCTTTTCTGGCTTTCATAGGAATAACAGGCAAGTCAAATATCTTTTCCATAACATCTGTATTAATACAAATGCCCTTTTTTTCTGCCTCATCTAATAGATTGACACAAATTACAACATTACTTCTTATTTGTGTTACTTGAAAAACCAAAGGCAAGTTTCTTTCAAGACAAGTAGCATCAAGGACAACAACTACTACATCAATATATTCATTTTTTAGATATTCCACAGCACATTTTTCATCTTTTGAAACCGGATTAGTAGAATAAATGCCCGGTAAGTCTACAATCTTAAACTCTGTATCCTTATATACAAACTCTCCCTCGGCACAGTCTACTGTTTTGCCGTTCCAATTTCCTGTATGCTGGTGCATTCCTGTAAGAGCATTAAAAATTGTACTCTTTCCTGTATTTGGATTACCTACAAGGGCTACGGTTTTCTTCTTATCCATAATCACTCCTCCCCTATAGTAACAAAAATATTTTCAGCATCTTCGTGTCTGACTGCTAAAACCACACCTTTTACAAAGTATGCTACAGGGTCGCCCCCTGGACTAATATGGAGAGGAATTACTCGTGCCTTTTTAGTAAAGCCCATTTCTACCAAACGTTTTTTACTACTAATCTCTGCGACACAATCTACAAAACCAACTGCACCAAGAGGTACACAGGAAAGAGGCAATTTTTTCATACAACAATCCTCCGAATGGAATTATATATTGTATTATACTTATGAAAAAACTGTTTTGTGCTTATCTTATATAATTTGTTTTAACTTTTGCTTCAGCAACTGGCTTTTCGATACCGTTATTTTTACCGGCTTCAATACACTTTAAAAGCCAAGCCATATTTTTACCAAGTTCTCTACAAGTCTGCATACCTTCTTCATCCTGAACTACTTCAGCTGGTGTGTTACCATGTACCATATTCCAGTAGTTTGAAGATACAACAGGCATATTGTTAATTGTAAAATACTTGTTTATCTGTTCAAAAGTTGATGATGCACCACCACGTCTGCAACTAACAACAGTAGCACCTGGCTTGTAAGCTAAATCCTTACCGGCTACACCAAAAATCTTGTCAAGGAAATGAGTAAGGCTACCTGTTGCAGAAGCATAGTAAACTGGAGAACCAATTACAAAACCGTCACTTTCAGCACACATATCCTTTACCTTTAAAAGAGTTTCCTTTGAAACATCTTCGCCAACATAGTAAATTTCAGTATCAATACCGAAAGAATTTAAGCTTTTTGCTACTTCTGATAATGCTGTATAAGTACAACCCTTTTCATTTGGACTACCATTCATTAATAATACTTTCATTATATATAACCTCCAATTTTGTTTTTTCGTCCTGTAATTATAACATATTTTCATTTAATTTAAAATATTATATTTTCTGTTGTTATTGCTTTTTTACTGTGATATAATTAAGAAAAAATTTAACTTTTAAGAAAGAAGGTTCTATTACCTATGAAATATGTAGTATTATTATGCGATGGTTGTGCAGATTATCCTGTAAAAGAACTTGGCAACAAAACTCCATTAGAAGTTTCTAAAACTCCTAATATGGATAAACTTGCTAAAACTGCTGTTATTGGTAAGGTAAAGACAGTTGCTGACAATTTAAAGCCTGGTAGCGACGTTGCTAACCTTTCTGTTATGGGTTATGACCCTCAGGTTTGTTATACAGGTCGTTCTCCATTAGAGGCTGGTAGTATCGGTATTGATATGAAGCCAACTGATGTTTCTTTCCGTTGTAATCTTGTTACTCTTTCTGATGAACCAAATTACGAAGATAAGACTATTATTGACTACTGTGCCGGTGATATTTCAACAGAAGAAGCAAAGGTTCTTGTTGATTACTTATGTGAACACTTCAACAACGAAGAATTCCAGCTTTACTCTGGTGTAAGCTACAGACATTGTCTTATTTGGAATAATGGTACTCTTGAAGTTGGTACTCTTACTCCACCTCACGACATTACTGGTAAGCCAATTAAGGAATATATTCCAACTGCACCAAACGCTAAGAAACTTTACGATATGATGGTTAAAAGTTATGATTTATTAAAGGACCACCCTATTAACAAGGCAAGAGTTGAAAAGGGACTTCGTCCTGCTAACTCTATGTGGCTTTGGGGTGAAGGTGTTAAGGCTAGTCTTTCTCCATTTGAGCAGAAATACGGTCTTAAGGGTTCTATGATTAGTGCTGTTGACTTATTAAAGGGTATCGGTAAGTTTGCCGGTATGAATGTTGTTCACGTTGACGGTGCAACTGGTTATATTGATACTAACTTTGAAGGTAAGGCTCAGGCAGCTATTGACGAACTTGCAAAGGGTCAGGATTTCGTATATATCCACGTTGAAGCTCCAGACGAATGTGGTCACAGACACGAAATTGAAAACAAAGTTAAATCTCTTGAATTAATTGACGAAAAAATCCTTGGACCTGTTCTCAATGCCCTTGAACAGTATGACGATTACAAGGTTATGATTTTACCTGACCACCCTACTCCTCTTGATTTAATGACACACACAAACGACCCTGTGCCATTTATGATTTACAAAAAGAGTGCTCCGGCAGCAGGTGGTACATACTCTGAAGAAGGTGCTAAGGAATCTGGTATCTTCATCGAAAACGGTCCTAAGATTATGGAATATTTCATCAATTTATAATATTCAAATTTCAGGCAATATTAAATTTATAAAGGAGGTTCTATTATGGGATTAATAAAAGCAGCTTTTTCATCAATCGGAACTGTACTTGCTGACCAATGGAAAGAATATATCTATTGCGATGCTCTTGACGGTGACACACTTATGGCAAAAGGCGAGGTTCGTATAAACAAAGGCTCATCTAATACTAAAAGAAGTGACAACATTATCACTAACGGAAGTAAGATTGCTGTAAATGAAGGTCAATGTATGCTCATTGTCGAAAATGGTAAAATTGTTGATTTTACTACTGAAGCCGGTGCTTATACTTATGACACAGGAACAGAACCTTCTCTTTTTGATAGTGGCTTTTCCGGACTTAAAGAGTCTTTTGCAAAGGTAGGCAAAAGATTTACATTTGGTGGTCAGCCTGAAAATGACCAAAGAGTTTATTTCATTAACACTAAGGAAATAATGAATAACAAAATTGGCATAGGTGATGTACCTTTTAGAGATAGTGAATTTAACTTTACTATTAAAATTCAAGGCTATGGAACATATTCTTACAGAATTACAAATCCTGTTATGTTCTATACTAATGTGTGTGCAAACGTATCTGATGTTTACAAAAAAATATCTATAGATGAACAGCTTAAAACAGAGGTTCAAAGCTCATTACAGCCGGCATTAGGCAGAATTGCTTTAAAGGGTATAGCCTATGACCAGTTACCTCTTTACACTAAGGAAATTGCCAGTGAATTAAATACAGAACTTACAGCTGATTGGAATGAATTAAGAGGAATTTCCATTGTTTCTGTAGCTTTTGCATCAATTACTGTTGATAGCGAAAGTGCTGAAAAAATTTCTCGTATGCAGGAAGCAAGAGCCTTTTCTGACCCATCACTTCTTGGTGCTAGATTAGGTACTGCTCAAGCAAATGCTATGGAAAGTGCAGCTAAAAACACAAACGGTGCTGTAAATGCCTTTATGGGTATGGGTATGGCTCAAAATGCCGGTGGTGCAAATGTTCAGGACCTTATGAAAATGGGTCAATCTCAACAGAATACACAAAACAATACCCCTGCTCCTTGGACTTGTAGTTGTGGTCAGACCAACAACGGTAATTTCTGCTCTAACTGTGGCAAGGCTAAAAGTTGGACTTGTGAATGTGGTTCTGAAAATACAGGAAACTTCTGTTCTAACTGTGGCAAACCTCGTCAATAGGAGGTAACAGCCTATGAAAAAACGAAATTTATTTGTTACACTACTTTGTCTTGTAGCTATAGTAATGGGTCTGAAACTCAATGCATTTGCTGACTTAGGTAATTTCAATGACTACAGCAGTGGTGGCAGTAGTTACGGTAGTGATTACAGTGGTGGTGGCTACAGTAGTGGTGGTAGCTATGGTGGTGGCTATTACTACTATAGTGATTCAGATGACAGCGATATAACAGGTTCTGATATAATACTTACTATTATTGTTATAGGTGTTGTACTTTTTATTTCCTATATAAAAACAAAGAATAGTAAAAATTCATCACCTGCTACTACTGGTGTTATGCCAACTATACAAAACCACACAGACGAAATAGTAAATGCTATTACAAAGACTGACCCAAATTTCTCAAGTGAAAAATTTATAGGTTGGGTAAAAGAAGTATTTATAACATTACAAAATGCTTGGTCTGAAAGAGATTTTGAAAAGGTTCGTCCTTTTGAAAAAGAAGAACTTTATAAACAGCATACAGAATTGATAAAACAGTACATAGAAAACGGCAAAATAAATGTTCTTGATAGAATAAATGTAAATCAAGCATATTTATTTAAGTATTATAGAGATAGCCAATATGAATTTATGCACGTTTATATTCAGGCTCGTATGACTGATTATATTAAAGACGAAAAAACTGGTAAGGTACTTCAAGGCGACCCAAATACTGAATATCATTTACAATATATTTACACATTTATGAGAAAAGTCGGTGTATTAACTGACCCTGTTAAAAGTGGTAAATCTACAGTTGCTTGTCCTCACTGTGGTGCTCCTACAAGTGTTACAAGTTCTGGAAAGTGTGAATACTGTGGTTTCATAATTACTACTGGCGAATTTGATTGGGTACTTTCTAACATTGAAGCCGTTAAGCCAAATACAAACTTTGGTAACGGTGGCGTAGTTATTAAACAACAAAATAATGATTAATATTTTATGGGTGGACAAGTAGTTCACCCATAATTTTAGGATAAGGGTATTAAAATGAAATTTATAAAAGCATTTTTTAAGCATATATTTAATAGAATATGGCGATTGTTACGTTGGATTATATTTGCATCAGTTACAGGTGTTATACTGGGTCTTGTTGCTGCTGCATTTAACTTTTGTCTTACAGAGGCTGTCACACTTCGTGAAACCAATGTAGGTATTGCCATTTTCTTGCCTATTGTAGGTCTTTTAATTGTTTATCTCTATAATAAATTTTCAAATGCTCAAGATAAAGGTACAAACCTTGTTCTATCTTCTATTAATTCTGACGAACATATACCACTGAGAATGGCTCCACTTATTTTTATAAGTACAGTTCTTACACAGATGTTTGGTGGTTCAGCCGGTCGTGAAGGTGCAGCATTACAGATTGGTGGCAGTATAGGAAATTATCTTGGAAATTGGTTTAAGTTAGACTCTAAAGACAAAAAAGTTTTCATAATGAGTGGTATGAGTGCTGCCTTTTCTGCCATATTTGGTACACCTGTTGCTGCTGCTATATTTTCTATAGAAGTTGGTAGTGTTGGTATTATGCAATATTCTGCCTTAGTTCCTTGTACTATTTCTTCTCTAGTAGCAAGTTCTATAGGAAAATCCTTAGGCTGTGAATCGCCTAATTATCTTATAAAAGGTCTTACAGAATTTAATTTGCTTACAGGTGGAAAGACAATATTGCTTGCTTGTCTTTGTGCCGGTATCAGTGTAATTTTCTGTATTATGTTACACAGCTTTGGTAAAGTATTTAAAACATTTTCACCTAACCCATACGAAAGAGTATTTTTCGGTGGTACAGTAATTTTATGTATTACTTTACTTTTAGGTACTACTCGCTACAGTGGTACAGGTATTGAAGTCATTGTATCTGCTATAGGTGGTACAGCTCGTAATACAGACTTCTTTTGGAAAATGCTTTTTACAGCTATAACACTTGCTTGTGGATACAAGGGTGGCGAAATTATTCCTTCATTCTTTGTTGGTGCTACTTTTGGTTGTGTTATTGCTCCTGTTTTAGGTTTATCTTCATCTTTAGGTGCTGCTATTGGTATGGTTTCCGTATTCTGTGGTGTTACAAATTGCCCTATTGCATCTCTTTTAATAGCCCTTGAACTTTTTGGCAAAGCACCTATACTTTACTTCCTATTAGCTATAGCTATAAGTTATATGCTCTCAGGTTATTACAGCTTGTATAAAACTCAAATAATTGCTGTATCTAAATACAAAAATGAATATGTTGATAAAAAGACACATTAAAGGAGTGTTGTATTTTGATTTATTTTGATAGTGACTATATGGAAAGTTGTAACCCAGAGATTTTAGAAAAAATTTCAGCTATAAACTTAGATAAAAATGTTGGATATGGTACAGATATGTACTGTCAATCTGCAAAAGAAAAAATAAGAAAAGCCTGTGGTTTGTCAGAAGATGCTGAAATATTCTTTTTAGTAGGTGGTACTCAGACAAATGCCACAGTAATAAAAGGTATTTTAAGAAATTATGAGGGCGTTGTTTCTGCTGATACCGGTCACGTTTCTGTTCACGAAGCCGGTGCTATTGAAACAAATGGTCACAAAGTTCTCACTATACCTCACACCAACGGTAAAATCAATCCTACTGTTTTAGATAATTACCTCAATACATACCATACTGACGGTAATCGTGAGCATATGGTTTACCCAGGTATGGTCTATATTTCACACCCTACTGAATATGGAACTCTTTATACAAAAAATGAATTGGAACAAATAAGAAATATCTGTGACAAATACAACATTAAACTTTATTTAGACGGTGCTAGATTAGGATATGCTCTTTGTGCTGAAAATACAGATGTGACATTAAAGGATATTGCAAAACTTTGCGATGTATTTTATATAGGTGGCACAAAAACAGGGGCAATGTTTGGAGAAGCTGTTGTTTTCAGTAATATGAAAGTTCCTCACTTCTTTACAACAATAAAACAAAATGGTGGCCTTTTGGCTAAGGGCTGGTTGTTAGGTATTCAATTTGACACACTTTTTACTGATGACCTTTACTTCAAAATATGTAAAAACGCAATTAATCAGGCTATGAAAATAAAGAACATTTTAATTTCAAAAGGCTACAAAATGTATATAGATAGCCCTACTAACCAGCAATTTGTTATTATGGATAATAACAAATTGAAAGAATTTGAAGGCAAGCTGTCTTACGGATTTTGGGAAAAGTATGATGAAAACAATACAGTTATACGCTTTGCTACAAGCTGGGCAACAACTGATGAGCAGGTAAGAGAATTAGAAAAGTTATTATAAACACAAAAATGTGGCACTTTTTTCAAGTGCCACATTTTTGTCTGTTCAAAAGCCCAACTTAATTCAGTCCTTGCTTTACAAGTGCAATACTTCTAAAGTCTTTTTTATATACAATATTGTCAGGCACTGTTTTTTATCGTTCGTTCCCTATACAAAGAACGCATTGAAAAAAATGACAATAAAAGCTTATACAAGCCGCTTGTCGGATAAAAAACGCCTTCTTTTCAAAGAAAGAAGTTAATTAATCTATCTAACCCCTTCTATGTTTGATTATAGCAGTCTTTTTTACATTGTCAAGTATATTTTTATTTAAAAAATTCAACAAAGTATTTATCAAACATAACCATATTTTAACCCGTGTCTATGATAACATATAAATTTTATACCTGTTTACTATAGTTTCTAGTTTAATCCTCTTTCAGAAAGCCGTTTTTCAATATGGTCAGCTATTTCTTTATTATTCTTTTCTTGAAACATAAAGTAGCTGTTACCAGTAATACCTTCCTTAGGTAAATCTACAACTGTACAATCTCCACCATCAGCATTATACTGTTTATAAAATTCATTTTTTATTGTTTTTTAAAAATTCACAATTTTTGCTATTGACTTATAGTTAACTCTAAGTTGTATCATTATATTAACAAGAAATTATAATGATTAATAACGAGGAGGTAATCTGTGAAAAAAACACTTTGCATTACATTATCTTTGTTATTATTAATTACATCTATGCCCTTTTCTACTTTTGCAAAGGACATAGTTAAGTCAACAGAAACAAAAAATGGCGAAAGTTACGAAACAATTCAAAAGGAGGAGGACAATAATATGTCAGAAAAAGAAAAATTAGCAGTTGAAAAATTTAATGAACTTTACAAAGATAGTAAAATTCCAGAAAATATTGCAAATTCAGATTTACACAATATTGTAAATAATCTTGTATATGGTGAAATTTATCAACAGGGTCAGCTTACTGATAAAGACAGAGAATTAATATCTCTTGTAGCTCTTACAAATTTAGGAACAAACACACTTTTAAAAACTCACGTTTATTCTGCATTAGATGCCGGTTTAACTCCTGTAGAAATTACAGAAGCTGTATACCATTGTACTCCTTATGTTGGTGCAGCTAAAGCCCTTGAATCTGTAAACGTAATCAATGAAGTATTTAAAGAAAAAGGACTTGCTATTCCAACTGGTCAAGGTACTGTAACTGAAGAAAATCGTTGGGATAAAGGCAGAGAAGCACAGACTGATATTTTTGGAGCTTTAAACTTCAACAAACCAGCTGAAGATGAAGTAAGATTAGGTAGTAGTTATTTACCTGATTACTGCTTTGGCGATTTCTATACAAGAAATAGTCTTACTCTTGAACAGCACGAACTTTTAACTTTTGTTTGTATTGCAACTTTAGGTGGTTGTGAATCACAACTTACTGCTCACACTAACGGCAACAAAAATTTAGGCAAAACAAAAGATTATATGCTTGAGGTAATTACTGTTTGTATGCCATACATAGGCTATCCAAGAACATTAAATGCCGTTGCTGTAATAAATTCTGTTTACGAAGCAGAAAATAATTAATCTAGTTTAAAATGGAAACTTTTGTATACTTATCATATGTAATACTTATCATAAAACATCTTTCCCCTTATAATAAAAGTATACATTGTTTCCATTTTATATAAAAGGAGGAATTTTATGAGAAAATTTATATCCATTTTATTATCTTTACTTTTAATTCTTAATACACTAACTACTGTATTCGCTGTTGGTACAGCAATTACATTACAAGTAGATAGTAATACAATTAACATTGGTAGCCGTAGTGTTACTATTGATACTGCTCCCGTTATTATTGACGGCAGAACACTGATACCTGTCAGAGGTGTAAGTGAGGCTATGGGTGGAAATGTAGATTGGAACAATGATACAAAAACTGTTACTATTACCCTTGGTTCAAACAAAGTTGAAATGACTGTAGACAGCAAAACAGCCTATTTCAATAATAAAGCACAGACCCTTGATGTTGCTCCTGTTATATTAAATGGCAGAACAATGTTACCAGCCAGATTTATTGCTGAAAGTTTTGGCTTTGATGTAAATTGGGATAATGATACAAAGACTATTTCTATTACACCCAGGCAGGAAGCTACTACAGAGATTACTACAGTAGAAGAAAGTACAGAAACAACAACTGTTAAAAAAACTGAATCTAACAGCAAATCTCTTGTAGTGTATTTTTCAAAAACCGGCACAACAGAAAGAATTGCAAATGAAATAAAGGACATTACAGGCAGTGATATTGTAAAAATTGAAACTGTAACTCCATATCCTGAAGATTACAACGAAACAGTTGACATTGCTCAGAAAGAAAAAGCTGAAAAAGCAAGACCTGAAATCAAGACAACTGTTGATAACTTAGACGAATATGATACCATCTACATTGGATATCCTATTTGGTGGGGTACAATGCCTATGGCAATGTTTACTTTCATTGAAAATAACAATTTAGACGGAAAAACTATAATTCCATTTTCAACTCATAAAGGCTCTGGATTAGGCTCAAGTGTAAGTGATTTAAAAACTGCCCTTCATAATTCTACTATAAAAGACGGTTTAGCTTGTAATTCATCAACAACAACTGCACAAATTAAGAACTGGATTGAAAACTCTGAAAAGTGAGGTGTAATTATATGCAAAGATTATTAGTTTTACTTGTTTTAGGTGCAATAGCATTCACTTTAAATGGTTGTGGTAACTCAAATACCACTTCTAATTCTGAAACATCAACTGAATCAACTACTATTGAACAGACAGAAAATACTGAAAACACACCAAACAACAAAGTTTTGACAGTATATTTCTCTTGGGCATCAAATGTGGAAAATAACAATGTTGACGGTATATCTTCAGCAAGTATAGTAAATGGTAATTACCACCTTGTAGCAGATTATGTACAAAAGGCTACAAACAGCGATGTGTTCGAAATAAAGACACAGGAAAGCTATCCTGTAGACTATAACGAAACTGTTAATATAGCATCTAACGAAAAGAAAGAAAACAAAAGACCAGTTGTTACAAACCATATTGACAATATAGACGACTATGACACAGTTGTTTTGGTTTATCCAAACTGGTGGGGAACATACCCTATGGCTGTAGCATCATTCTTGGAAAAATATGATTTTACAAACAAAACTATACTTCCTATTTGCACTAACGAAGGCAGTGGTATGGGTACAAGCGAAAAAGACTTATCTGCCCTTTTACCTAACGCACAGGTAAAAGAAGGTTTAGCTATACGTGGAAGTAGTGTAGAAAATTCAGAAAATGAAATTACACAGTGGTTGAAAGACAATGGTGTAATATAAGATTTATGGACACAAAAATTGTAAGAAACATAATTAATATTGCTATGCCAATTATGATGATTACCCTTATGGCACATCAACTAATTGGCAAAGCATACCACGAATATGCCGGAACTGCACTATTTATCATTTTTATCATTCACAATATATTAAATATAAAATGGTACAGCAACCTATTTAAAGGAAGTTATGCACCATATAGAATTTTAAGTACCATAATAAATATATTGCTTTTAATAACAATGATTTTACTTATGATAAGTGGCATTATTACGTCTGAATATACATTTTCATTCCTTAATATAAACTCTGGAATGGCTATTAGCAGACTTATACACTTATCAGCCTCTCATTTAGGATTTATACTTGTGTCTATACATATGGGTATGCACCTTGGCATATTTTTACCAAAAAACACAAGACCCATAATAAAGTTAATTTTTATATTAATTGCTATTTATGGTGCATATTCTTTGTATTCCAGAAAAATACTATCCTATGTTTTCCTCATTAATAAATTTATGCTTACAGATTTCAATGAAAATATATTCAAATTTGTTATAGACTACACTTCTATAATGATATTGTTTACAATCATAGGATATATAATATCTCTTTTAATAAAGAAACATATAAAAAAGTTCTCAAATTAATGAGAACTTTTTTTGCTTTATTTGAAATTACTTCCGTCCCAAATTTCTGTACAAATATCCTTATAGAATTCTGGTTCGTGGCATACCATTAAAATAGTACCCTTATATTCTTTTAAAACTCTTTTTAATTCGTCTTTAGCGTCTACATCTAAGTGGTTTGTAGGTTCGTCAAGAACAAGAATATTAGTTTCCTTATTCATTATTTTACAAAGTCTTACCTTTGCCTGTTCTCCACCACTTAATACATAAACCTTGCTTTCTATTTGGTCAGTTGTTAAACCACATTTAGCCAACAAACCTCTTACTTCCCCTTGATTTAAAGACGGAAACTCATTCCATACATCATCAATACAAGTATTAGTATTATCGCTCTTTATTTCCTGTTCAAAATAACCTATAAGCTGATTGCCACCAAGTTCTACAGAACCTGAAATAGGCTTAATTTCACCTAAAAGACTTCTTAAAAGTGTAGTTTTACCAATACCATTTGAACCAACAACAGCTACCTTCTGCCCTCTTTCAAGCAATAAATTTAAAGGCTTTGATAAAGGCTTGTCATATCCTATTACTAAATCCTTTGTTTCAAAAATAAGTTTGTCGGAAGTTCTGCCTGCAACAAATCTAAACTCTGGCTTTGGCTTTTCTTTTGCCAATTCAATAATGTCCATTTTATCAAGCTTTTTCTGTCTTGCTCTTGCCATACCGGCTGTAGCCACTCTGGCTTTATTTTTTGCAATAAAAGTCTGAAGTGAATTAATTTCATTTTGCTGTCTGTTATAGGCTGCTTCAAGCTGTTTTTTACCTAATTCGTATAATCTAAGGAATTCATTATAATCTCCCACATAACGTGTAATATGAGCATTTTCAACGTGATAAATGATATTTACAACATCATTTAAAAATTCCATATCGTGTGAAATAAGAATAAAGGCATTTTCATACTTTAATAAATATTCTTTAAGCCAAGCAATATGTTCTTCATCTAGGTAGTTTGTAGGCTCGTCTAAAAGCAAAATATCAGGATTTTGTAAAAGCATTTTAGCAAGAAGAATTTTAGTTCTCTGACCACCGGATAAATCGTCCACATCAGAATCAAGTCCTAAATCTGTAAGACCTACACCTCTTGCAACTTCTTCAACTCTTGTATCAATCATATAGAAGTCACTTGTATCGAGAATATCCTGCAATTCAGCTGCACTTTCCATTAACTTGTCAATGTCTGCACCCTCATCGCCCATTTTTGCATATATGTCATTCATCTCTTTTTCAATATCAAATAAATAGTCAAATGCAGTTTTTAAGGCATCTCTGATAGTCTGACCTTTTTTAAGTTCAGCATGCTGGTCCATATATCCTACACGAACTCTTTTAGCCCATTCGATTTTACCTTCATCCGGCATAAGTTTATTAGTGATAATTTTCATAAATGTAGATTTACCTTCGCCATTAGCTCCGATAAAACCAACGTGTTCACCTTTATTTAACTTAAAGGAAACATCTTCGTATATTACTCTACCACCAAAAACATGGCTCATATTTTCTACTGTTAAAATGCTCATAAATTACTCCTTACATAAAAATTATAGATAGATTTTAACATTGAAAAAACAAAAAGTCAACAAAATTGACACAGTTAATATATTACACAAAAACATATTTCAATTTTTGTCAATTATGCTGTAGCACACAGCCCGAAACTTAATAAAATTAAGTATAATTATCTTTCAATACATTTATTAAAGTGAAACCTATTAATAAAATAAATTTTATTGATAATTATAAAACATATTTACAATTTTTTTATACAGTGCTATTATTTCAGACATCAAATAAAACAACGACAAATAAACAAACATTATTGGAGGTAAATTGTATATGAAAACTAGAACTGAATTTGATTCCATTGGTAGCCTTGAAATTCCTGTAGATGCTTATTATGGTGTACAGAGCCTTAGAGCAAAAAACAACTTCCATATTACAAATAAACCTATGCACTATGAATTCATAAACAGTCTTGCTCAAATAAAGAAGGCAGCTGCTATTACAAATGAACACACCAGTCTTTTAAATTACAAAATCGCAAATGTAATATCTATTGCCTGTGATGAGATTATTAATGGTAAATTTCACGACCAGTTTATAGTTGATGCCGTTCAAGGTGGTGCTGGTACATCAGCAAATATGAATGAAAATGAGGTAATAGCAAACAGAGCCATTGAGCTTTTAGGTTGTACTAAGGGGGATTACACAGTAGTTCACCCTAATGACCACGTAAATATGGCACAGTCAACAAATGATGTAATTCCAACTGCTGGCAAACTTACAATATTAAAACTTATGTCACATTTGTTAAATGAACTTGAAGAATTATATAGTGCTTTAATTTTAAAATCAAAGGAATTTGACCACATTATAAAAATGGGTAGAACACAGTTACAGGACGCTGTTCCAATGCGTTTAGGTCAGTCCTTCCACGCATATGCCAAAGTTATAAACAGAGATATATTTAGAATAAAAGAGGCACTTAAGGAGGTAGAATATGTAAATATGGGTGGTACAGCTATTGGCACAGCTATAAACACAAGCCCCATGTATTTACACCACATTGTAGAAAATCTTTCACTTTTAACTGGTATTTCCTTTAAACAGGCAGATGATTTAATTGATGCAACACAGAACTTAGATTGCTTCGTATCAGTTTCAAATGCTTTAAAGACTTGTGCCGTAAACTTGTCTAAGTTCAGTAACGATTTAAGACTTCTTTCCAGTGGTCCAAGAACAGGCTTACACGAAATTAATCTTCCTGCAAAACAGAACGGTTCTTCAATTATGCCAGGAAAAGTAAATCCAGTAATTCCAGAGGTTGTAACACAGGTAGCCTATCTTGTAATTGGCCACGATACAACTATTACAATGGCAGCAGAAGCTGGACAAATGGAATTAAATGCCTTTGAACCGGTTTTATTCTACAATATATTTGAATCAATAGAAACTCTTACAGGAGCTGTAAACACCCTTACTAATAACTGTGTTACTGGCATTACAGCTAATGAAAAGGAATGTAGAAGTTATGTTGAACATTCTGTAGGTATTTCTACTGCCCTTTGCCCTTATATTGGCTATAAAAAATCAGCCGAAATAGCTAAACTTTCACTCAAAACAGGTAGAACCGTTAAAGAAATAGTATTAAGCGAAAACCTACTTTCAGAAAACCAGTTAAATGAAATTTTAAATCCTGTAAATCTTACAGAACCTGAAAATGAACTAGAAACCATAGCTAAGGCTATGTAATGGAAATGATAATGACCTTTCCAGTTTCGGAAAGGTCATTTTTTTAGTTACTAAATTCATATGTTATCCCTGTTTTATACCATACATCTTTATATACAAGCATTAATTCCATTTTGAAATTATCACCTTTGTCCTCAGTAATTTTTGATTTATCAAAAGAGCCAGTAAACCCACAATATTCAAAATCTTTTGACAAATCATTAGCCTCAGTTACATCTAATCTGGATTCATTTGCACAAGTATATTCATAAGGAGAAACGTAAGGGGGCTTATATTTATCATCAATTATCAACCACTCTTTTTTACAAGCGTTGGTTGGAAATTTTTTGTTAAAAACCCAACCCTTAAAAGAAATAATATTCCCATCTTCTTTTATATATTCAATATTACTTTTAATATTTTTATTTTCTTGTATATCTAAATCCTCAATACTCTTATAGGAACCTAACTCTGATGTATATCCAAAATTCACAATTATTGCGTCATTGGTTTCCTTTATATAACCTTCTTTAGGATAAACAGGCATATTTTCAGCTATCGGTTTACATTTTTTATAAAGAATGTCATTACCTTCCTTTACATGTAATCCTAATAATTCAAAATATTTATATATTCTAAATCCGGCTGTTTCATTGGCAAAAATATTATTGCTTGCTATATCGTGATAGAATATAGATTCTATACCTATATTTTTGACATAACCCTTAAAATTACTGTAAAATGATGGTCCTGCCCCTATGAAAACCGTTGGCTTATTCCAAATAGATGAGCTATAGTCAATATTTTTATTAATATCGCTATAAATATTCCTTGCCATACTTTCATCATATTCTGACATTCTGTAAGCATCATAATTTACCATATTAACAGTAAGACAATTATTATATACAAGTATAACAAACACAATACTGCAAATGCTAATAATAATTTTTCTGCTGTTTTCTATAATAAAATATAAACATACACTTGATATTGCAAAGAAAACAGGCATATATAATGTAACTCTCGGATTAATATTATTATCGCCTGTAATCAAAAGCATTGATAAACTAAGCAAAACAAGTAAACAGGCTATAAATATATTCTTTTTCCCTTTACTGATAGCATATTTAAATAAAGCAACCACTGATATTGTTCCGTAAAAGAAGTATAAAGTTGAATTAAATAACTTATCACCTAAAAATTTAGGTACTACTTCCACCAACTGTTTAAATATATCCATAAAAGATTCACTGTTGCTATATGTAATATAATTACCTGTATAGTCATCTAAAACTACACCTACAATCTTCATTACAACAAATGTAATTCCCTTACATAAAACAATCGAAACAAACGATAATAAAATCGGTGTTATTAAATCTCTCATATTTATTTTATCGTTTAAAATAAGCATAAAAAATACAAGCATCAATACTATTACTATACCTGTTTCAAGATTAAATACTATAAAGCAATTCAAACATATTATTGATAATAAAGATAAATAGCTGTTTCCAATATTTTTCATATATCTATAATATAGATACACAATCAACACTGCACATAAATATATAAGTCCAAATTGTAATAAATTCTGTTCAAAAATGAATTTATAGGCAAAAGTCGGATAACTTAATAATGTTATAGAAAATATACAACCTGCTATATTATTAAATTTACCCTTTGAAATAATCCTATATAAATTTACCAAAATATGATTAGCAAATACTATGAGCAAAAAACAAGTGACCATATAAAAAGTAGGAACAAAATATCTGATATTAAAGACAGAATTAATAATATTTAACCCAAAACGACCTGTTTCAAATAATCTCCAATCCAATGAACGAGCTATATTTTCATCATCTACACCAATAGTACAATTAAACATAGCAAACCCATAGGCAAGTATAATGGTTATAATGTTAGAAAACCAAAATATTTTAGAATTTTTACCTTTTATTACATCTAATAATCTCATATAAATCCCACCTCTCTTTATTTCAGTTTATCACAAAACACTTAATATGTAAATATTAAGTATTACTGAATTAAATTATAAATCAAGGTGGAATTTTAAATAATATTTATAAATATAAATTTGCAACATTATATGTAATATTTTCCATTTATCCCATATTTATTTTATACAAAAAAAGAGAGGATACAACGTATCCTCTCAAAAAACTCAAATTAAACTAATTCGATGATTACAACTTCAGCGCCGTCACCACGTCTAGCACCAATCTTAATCATTCTAGTGTAGCCACCATTTCTGTCAGCATACTTAGGAGCAACTTCTTCGAACATATGGTTAGCCATATCAACGTTCTTAGTGTTAGCCTTCTTCTTTCTGCCGTTAGCAGGAGCTTCAACTACTGGGTAGAAGTAGCTTAACATCTTTCTTCTAGCGTTAAGTCTTGAAGGCTGATCCTTCTTGATAGTCTTTTCAACTTCATCAAAAACAGTAACCTTCTTACCGTCTACAACGTTCTTTACTCTCTTGCCATCAGAATCCTTCTTAGCAACCTTTGCTGTTACAGTTACTTCATCGAAGTTATCCTTTTCCTTAACTGCAAGAGTGATTAACTTTTCAGCAATTCTTCTGATTTCCTTAGCCTTAGCTTCAGTAGTCTGAATCTTGCCATGGTATAATAAATTAGTTACCTGGTTACGAAGCAATGCTTTACGCTGACTTGCTGTACGACCAAGTTTTCTATATCCAGCCATTAACTTAATCCTCCTTAATCGTCACTTGGACTTAAACTCAATCCAAGTTCTTCTAACTTTTTAAGTACTTCGTCTAAAGACTTACGTCCAAGATTACGTACCTTCATCATATCGTCTTCAGTCTTATTTGCCAAGTCTTCAACAGTGTTGATACCAGCTCTCTTAAGACAGTTGTAAGAACGAACTGAAAGGTCAAGTTCTTCAATACTCTGTTCAAGAACCTTTTCCTTAGTTCCAACTTCTTTTTCAACGAGAATTTCAGCATTTTTAGCACTGTCAGACAAGTCAACAAATAAGCACAAATGCTCATTTAAAATCTTAGCACCTAAACTTACTGCATCATCAGGAGAGATTGTACCATCAGTCCATACTTCAAAAGTAAGTTTATCATAGTCAGTAATCTGACCGACACGAGTATCCTCTACCTTAAAGTTTACTCTTCTAACTGGAGTATAAAGAGAGTCTACAGGTATCATTCTAAGGGGTTGGTCAGCCCTTTTATTTTTAGAGGCTTCTACGTAGCCACGACCTTTTGTTATGGTAATTTCCATAAAAAGCTTGCTGTCTGCACCACCGCTTAAAGTAGCAATGTGTAAATCTGGGTTAAGGATTTCGATATCAGAGTCAACTCTAATATCGCTAGCCTTAACTTCACAATCACCACTTGCGTCGATGTAAGCCATTTTTGGCTCATTGCTTTCGCTGTTGTTCTTAATAGCAAGATTTTTAAGATTCAAAATAATTTCAGTAACGTCTTCCTTAACACCAGGAATAGTGCTAAATTCGTGAAGAACGCCATCTATCTTTACGTTGCTTACAGCAGCACCAGGTAATGAAGAAAGTAAAATTCTTCTAAGTGAATTACCAAGAGTAGTACCATAGCCTCTTTCTAAAGGCTCTACTACAAAGCGACCGTAAGTCTCATTCTGTTCTGCAATTTCGATACGAGGTTTTTCAAATTCAAACACTCAGCCCAACCTCCTTAAAAATAGTTAAAAAACATTTACCAAAAGCCATACTTTGCCAATTATTACTTAGAGTACAATTCGACAATAAGTGTTTCGTTTACAGGTAAATCTAACTGTTCTCTCTTTGGAAGTGTTACAACACTACCCTTGAGGTTATCGTGGTCAGCAGATAACCACTCAGGAACGATACGAGTTGAAGTAACTTCAAGAACCTGCTTAAATCTTTCAAGGTCCTTCTTAGTTTCCTTAATTTCGATTACATCGCCAACCTTAACCTGAATAGATGGGATGTTAGCCTTCTTGCCGTTTACAGTAACAAGATTATGTCTTACAACCTGTCTTGCTTCCTTTCTAGTACGACCATAGCCTAATCTGAAAACTACGTTATCAAGTCTTGTTTCAAGAAGCTGAAGTAAGTTTTCACCAGTAATACCGTTCATCTTATCAGCTTTCTTATAGTAGTTTCTGAACTGCTTTTCAAGTACGCCGTAAATGAACTTAACCTTCTGCTTTTCCTTTAACTGAACGCCGTATTCACTTAACTTGCGCATATTTCTTTTACGATTGCCTAACTTCTTAGAAGAGCCGAGTACACTAGGTTCAATACCAAGGTATCTGCATCTCTTAATGATAGGACCCATATCTCTAGCCATTAATAATGTACCTCCACAAATATATTCTACACTGTATTAAAATTAAACTCTTCTTCTCTTAGGTGGTCTACAACCATTGTGAGGAACAGGAGTAACATCCTTAATCATAGTAACGTCAAGACCAACTGTCTGTAAAGCTCTGATAGCAGCTTCACGTCCTGAACCAGGACCCTTAACGAATACTTCAACAGTCTTTAAACCATAATCCTTAGCAGCACCTGCAGCCTTTTCAGCAGCCATCTGTGCAGCATATGGAGTAGACTTCTTAGAACCTCTGAAACCTAATTCGCCAGCACTTGCCCATGATAAAGCATTACCAGCAGCATCTGTAATAGTAACAATTGTATTATTAAAAGTTGACTGTATATGAGCTTGGCCACGTTCAACAACTCTTCTGTCACGACGTCTACGGCCTGCAGCTTTCTTTACTGTCTTTGCCATTAAATTAACCTCCTTAAATCAATTACATTGATTAATTATTTCTTCTTGTTCGCAACAGTTCTTCTAGGACCTTTTCTTGTTCTAGCGTTTGTCTTAGTCTTCTGACCTCTACATGGAAGACCTCTTCTGTGACGAATACCTCTGTAACAACCGATTTCCATAAGTCGCTTGATGTTCATAGCAACTTCTCTTCTTAAATCACCTTCAACAAGTGTATGAGTTTCATCGATAGCTTCTCTAATCTTTGCAACTTCATCATCTGTAAGGTCTCTAACTCTAGTGTCTGGATTAATACCAGTCATAGATAAAATCTTGTCTGCCTTAGCACGTCCGATACCGAATACATAAGTAAGGCCGATTTCAATACGCTTTTCTCTAGGTAAATCAACACCCGCAATACGAGCCATTCTTTGCACCTCTTTCTTGTAATAAAATTACAGTTTCTTATAATAATTTCGGTATGATATTTTAATTTTAGCACAGGATATAACCTGTTACCTAGGGGCAGCCGCTCCCCATCTAACGGTACTTGGGCCTTTAAGGGCAATTAACCCTTTCTAACCATATTATATACACTAAAATAAAATACTTACCGAATACTGAGTATATCACACTTGTTTTTATAAATCAAGTGTTTTTTTACATTTTTTTGAAAAATATTTAATTTTTTTATTTTCCGTAAAAATAAGCACAGGGCTGTCACCAGCCCTGTCCCATAATCTGTATAGTAACAGATGCCGGGCATATTAAAATATCAGCCCTGTCTCTGCTTATGCTTAGGGTTTTCGCAGATAATTCTAACTGCACCCTTTCTCTTAATTACTCTACATTTTTCACACATTGGTTTAACTGATGGTCTAACCTTCATTTGAATTCTCCTTTCATTTACCTCTCCAGGTAATACGTCCTTTACTCAAATCGTATGGTGACATTTCAATTTTAACCTTGTCACCTGGTATTATTCTGATAAAGTTCATTCTTAACTTACCTGAAATATGGGCAAGAATCTGATGTCCATTTTCCAGTTCAACTGAAAACATAGCATTTGGAAGTTTCTCGAGGACAGTGCCTTCTACTTCTATTACGTCATTTTTTGCCAAGGCTTTTTACCTCCTTAAAATCAATTACAAGTTTTATTATACTTTGCCAGAGCTTTTCTTATATGGGAATCATTAATATATAATTCATTCTCCAGCATATTTTCAATCTCAGAATTTACTTCATTTGAAATCTGAATATGAATTTTCTTCTTTTTCTTTGGTTTTTCAAGTGTTCTCAACTTTCCGTCTGCTATATAGGCGTATGTGTCATCACTGTGCAATACGATAAACGCACCACCTTTATCATGACCGGCCTTTGAGAAACATATTTGACCTTTTTTCAACAATTCCTTCACCTCTTATACTAAGGTTAATAGCTCAGGCTCATTCTCTGTAACCAGCACAGTATTCTCATAATGAGCTGAATCACTGCCATCATTAGTCACAACAGTCCATCTATTAGGAAGTGTATATACTTTATAAGTACCTACAGTTACCATTGGCTCGATTGCAAGTGTCATACCCTTTACAAGTTTTGGACCCGGTCTTCCTGTTCTATAATTAGGTATCTCTGGGTCCTCGTGCATATCACGTCCGATACCATGTCCAACATAATCACGAACAACACTGTAGCCATTACTCTCAACATAGTCTTGAATAGCAGCTGATACCTTGTTCAAGTAATTACCTACTTTTACTAATTTAACGCCTTCAAAGAAGCTTTCTTTTGTAATATCAATAAGTCGTTGCCTTTGTTCTGAAATTTGACCTACACCGAATGTTCTCGCAGCATCGCCATGAAAACCATCGATATATGCTCCAGTATCTATTGAAATAATGTCGCCCTCTTTTAAAACAGTATTGCCTGACGGAATACCATGAACGACTTGTTCATTAACTGAGGCACAAATTGAGGCCGGATAGCCATACAATCCCTTAAAAGAAGGAACTGCTCCACAAGAACGAATATATTCTTCAGCAATTCTATCCAATTCCTTAGTTGTTATACCGGGACGGATACTTTTTTCAATTAAGTTAAGTGTTTCACCAGTAATTCTACCAGCAATACGCATCTTCTCAATATGACTTTCCTTCTTTATCGTAATAGACATTACTATTTATCCTCTAAGGCATTAACAACGGCATTAAATATTTCATCAATATCGCCTACGCCGTTAATTTTAACCAACAAACCTTTTTCATCGTAATAGTTAATAACTGGAGCAGTTGTTTCATGATAAACCTTAAGTCTATTCTTAACTGTTTCTTCGTTATCATCCTTACGCTGAATCAAAGCTTCACCACAAGCATCGCATACGCCGTCCTGCTTTGGTGGATTATACTTAACGTGGTACATTGAACCACACTTTGGGCAACCTCTTCTGCCTGTCATTCTGTCAACAATAATGTTATCATCAACATCAATACAAACAACCTTATCAAGAGGACCTGTAATAGCATCAAGACCTTCTGCCTGAGATACATTTCTTGGATAACCGTCAAGAATGTAACCATTCTTACAGTCATCAGCTTTAATTCTTTCAGCTAACATTGCAGAAACGATTTCGTCAGAAACAAGACCGCCTGCATTCATTATTTCACTAACCTTTTTGCCCAGTTCTGTACCCTGCTTCATCTGCTCTCTTAATAAATCACCAGTTGAAATATGAGCTATTCCGTAGTGCTTAGAAAGCTTCTTAGCCTGAGTACCCTTGCCTGCACCTGGACAACCGATAAGTACTAATTTCATAATTTAATACATCTCCTAAAAAAGAGCCGGGAGACCCGGCTCCTTTATATAGTTTAATCTTATTTATTTAAAAAACCTGTATAATGTCTCTTAACAAGCTGTGATTCAAGCTGCTTGATAATTTCAAGAGCAACGCCTGTTACGATAAGTAATGTTGTACCACCGAAGCCCATATTTACGCCTGTTACCCAGTTTAATACAACTGGAACCATAGCAATAATTGAATAAGCGAATGCACCAATAAGTGAAATTCTATCAACTATTCTCTGGATATAATCAGATGTAGGCTTACCAGGTCTAATACCAGGTACAAAACCACCATTCTTCTTCATGTTTTCTGCAACTTCAACTGGGTTGAATGCAAAAGAAGTATAGAAGAATGTAAAACAGAAAATAAGAATTACATATAATACTGCACCTACAGGATGGTGTGTAGATAATACATTTGAAATCTTAGAAAGAGTTGTACTCTGTATTAACTGATTGATAGTATATGGGAACTGTAAAATAGAAATAGCGAAGATGATAGACATAACACCAGCAATATTTACCTTAATAGGAATAAATGAAGTCTGTCCACCAACCATCATTCTACTTCCACCTGCAAGTTTATTTGAATACTGTACAGGAATACGTCTTTCGCCATCTGAAACTAAAACAACGAAAACCATAACTACGAATAAGATTGCGAGAATAACTACAATCTTAACCCAACCCATAGCACTGCCTGAAGCAGCTGTAATAAGGCTATTAACTCCAGTACCTAAACCAGAAAGGATATTAGCAAAGATGATGAATGATGCACCATTACCAATACCTATTTCAGTTAATTTTTCGCCTAACCACATAATAAAGATAGTACCGGAAACCATTGTAAACAGAGCTACAATATAAACATACCAGTTAGGGTTTTTAAAAGCACTGTGAATTGTGTACACCTGTCCGGCACCCTGTAAGAACGCCAATGCAACAGACATCACTCTAGTGTACTGAGAAATCTTTTTTCTTCCCTCTTCACCATCTTTTTGTATCTGTTCCAATCTTGGAATAGCAACTGTTAAAAGCTGCATAATGATAGAGGCAGTAATGTATGGTCCAATACCCATAGCGAATATTGTACCATAGTTACCTCCGGTAATAAGTGAGTAGAGAGTATCGCTAGCACCGGCATTATGCAGGGCATTAATATTAATACCCGGCACCGGAATGAAAGTACCCAAACGCACTATTACCAATACTATTAACATATTCAATAACTTAGCACGTATTTCCTTAACTTTGAATGCGTTCTTAAGTGTACTAAACAATTAAATCACCTCAGCTTTTCCGCCTGCGGCTTCAATTTTCTCCTTTGCAGAAGCGCTGAAATAATTTACCTGAACTGTAAGTTTCTTTGTGATTTCGCCCTGACCTAAGATCTTAACGCCATCTCTTGGGTTAGATACAAGACCCTTAGACTGTAATGCCTTGATATCAACTACGTCGCCGTCGTTAAATACATCTAAAAGAGCTAAGTTGATAGCAACGATGTTCTTAGAATTAATGCAAGTGAAACCTCTCTTAGGAATTCTTCTATATAATGGCATCTGACCACCTTCGAAACCTGGTCTTACGCCACCACCTGAACGAGACTTCTGACCGTCACGACCTCTACCTGCAAACTTACCGTTGCCTGAACCGTGACCTCTACCCTTACGGAACTTCTTTGTCTTTGCGCCGTCAGCTGGCTTTAATTCATTTAAAAACATTTAGGTACACCTCCTTAAATTAAATTTCCTCTACCTTTACAAGGTGCTTAACCTGGTTAAGCATACCTCTAATTGCAGCATTGTCCTGCTGCTCAACAGTTGAGTGAAGCTTGTTCAAGCCGAGAGCCTGAACAGTCTTTCTATGTTTAGGGATTGCACCTATTGTAGACTTTACTAATGTAATTTTTAACATCTCAATATCCCCCTTAACCAAGAATTTCTTCAACAGTCTTGCCTCTAAGCTTAGCAATCTTCTCTGGAGAAGTTGAATTTGCTAAACCGTCGATTGTAGCACTAACTACATTTCTCTTATTACGAGAACCTAAAGACTTTGTTCTGATATTTTTGAAACCTGCAAGTTCAAGAACGGCACGAGCTGGACCACCTGCGATGATACCAGTACCTTCTGGAGCTGGCTTTAAAAGAACTGTTGCTCCACCGAACTTACCATAAATTTCATGGTAAAGACTACCATTTTCATTTAAGTCAACCTTGATGATATTCTTGATTGCATCATCCTTACCCTTGCGGATAGCATCAGGGATTTCAGTTGCCTTACCTAAGCCTACGCCTACGTGACCATTACCGTCGCCTACTACTACTAAAGCAGCGAAACGCATAGTACGACCACCTTTAACTACCTTTGTTACTCTCTTAATGGTAACTACGTTATCCCTTAAATCGAGAGCGCTAGTATCGATTTTTGTTCTCATGTGTTCCCCTCCTTATTAGAATTGTAAGCCGGCTTCTCTTGCTGCGTCAGCTAAAGCCTGGATTTTGCCTGTATAAACAAAACCGCCTCTATCAAAAACTACTTCTTTAATACCTTTTTCAATAGCCTTCTTAGCTACTGTTTCGCCAACAACTTTAGCAGCTTCTACAGTGTTTGTAAATTCAACCTTGCTCTTAACGTCAGCTTCCATAGTTGATGCAGCACAAATTGTGTTGCCTACTGTATCATCAATAATCTGTGCATAGATATGCATGTTTGATCTAAATACTGCTAATCTAGGTTTCTGAGCTGTACCTGAAATGTTATTACGAAGTCTGTAATGACGCTTTGCTCTAGCTACAGCACGTGATGGCTTTCTAATCATTGCACATTCACTCCTTTATTATTTCTTACCAGTCTTACCAACCTTACGTCTGATAGTTTCAGTTGTGTACTTAATACCTTTACCCTTGTATGGTTCTGGTGGTCTCTTAGTTCTGATTTCAGCTGCGAACTGACCAACCTTTTCCTTGTCGATACCGCTTACAGTAATCTTGTTACCGTCAACCTTAGTTTCGATACCTTCAGGGTCTTCCATTTCTACTGGGTGAGAGTAGCCAAGAGTTAAAGTTAACTTCTTACCAGCCTTTGCTGCTCTGTAACCAACACCGTTGATTTCGAGTTCCTTAGTATAACCATTTGTAACACCTTCAACCATGTTGAAAATAAGTGTTCTAGTTAAACCGTGTAAAGACTTATATCTCTTTAAGTCGCTAGGTCTTGTTACAATAACTTCTGAACCTTCAACCTTAATATCTAAATCATCTACTAATTTACGAGTTAAAGTACCCTTAGGGCCCTTAACTGTAATCACGTTACCTTCCTCAAGCTTAACTTCTACGCCGGCAGGAATAGCAACAGGTAATTTACCAATACGTGACATTCAATTTACCTCCTTCTATTACCATACGAAGGCGATAACTTCGCCGCCAACGCCGAGCTTTCTGGCTTCCTTATCAGTGATAACACCCTTGTTAGTAGAAACAATAGCTGTACCCATACCGCCTAAAACTCTTGGTAACTCATCCTTGTTAGCATAAATTCTAAGACCTGGCTTAGAAATTCTCTTGATACCTGAAATAACCTTTTCGTTCTTGTTGGCACCATACTTTAATGTAATGCGCATTGTCTTCTTAACGCCGTCTTCTATAACTTCATAACCTGCTACATAGCCTTCCTTAACGAGGATATCAGCAATAGCCTCTTTCATCTTACTGCAAGGCATTTCTACTGTATCGTGCTTAGCAGTGTTAGCATTTCTAATTCTAGTGAGCATATCTGCAATAGGATCACTCATTGACATTTGAAAAAACCTCCTTTCAATTACCAGCTGGCCTTCTTTACTCCAGGGATTTCACCCTTGTACGCTAATTCACGGAAACAAATTCTACAAATACCGAATTTTCTCAAGTAAGCATGTGGTCTACCGCAAATTCTGCAACGAGTATAGCTCTGAGTTGAAAACTTAGGTTTTTTTGCTTGCTTAACCTTCATTGATGTCTTAGCCATAATTGTTTTCTCCTCCTTATTTCTTAAATGGCATACCGAATAATCTAAGAAGCTCTCTTGCTTCTTCATCAGTATTAGCTGTTGTTACAAATACAATATCCATACCTCTGATTTTATCAATCTTATCAAACTGAATTTCAGGGAACATTAACTGTTCCTTGATACCTAATGTGTAGTTACCTCTACCATCGAAAGAGTTAGCACTTACACCACGGAAGTCACGAACTCGAGGAAGAGCGATGTTGATGAGCTTACTTGCAAAGCTGTACATCTTTTCACCTCTTAAAGTTACCTTACAACCGATAGGCATACCTTCACGAAGTTTGAAATTGGCAATAGACTTTCTTGCCTTAGTTACGATTGGCTTCTGACCAGAAATGATAGTCATATCATTTACTGCATTGTCGATAGCCTTAGAGTTATCTTTTGCTTCACCAAGTCCCATGTTGATAACGATTTTTTCAATCTTTGGAACTTCCATAATATTCTTGTATGAGAATTTAGCTACCATTGCTGGTACTACTTCATTAACATAATATTCCTTAAAAGCGTTCACGTTTAGTTACCTCCTTCCCAGATTAGTCGATTACTTCGCCAGTTGACTTAGCAATTCTCTGCTTTACACCATCTGTAACCTTGTAACCAACTCTGGTAGGCTTGCCTTCGTGTAAAAGCATTACGTTAGATACGTCAATAGCTGCTTCTTTAGTAATAATACCGCTGTTTGGATTCTGTGGGCTAGCCTTTACGTTCTTCTTAACCTGGTTAACACCTTCAACAACTACCTTGTTGCTCTTTGTAATAACCTGGATAACCTTACCTGACTTGCCTTTATCCTTACCTGCAATAATCTGAACTTTATCGCCTTTTTTAATCTTCATACTGACCCTTACCTCCTATTATAATACTTCAGGTGCAAGAGACAATATCTTCATATACTGCTTCTCTCTGAGCTCTCTTGCAACAGGTCCAAAAATACGAGTACCTCTAGGGTTTTTATCTTCTTTGATAATTACAGCTGCATTTTCATCGAACTTGATGTAAGAACCATCTGGTCTGTGAGTACCCTTTACAGTTCTAACAACAACAGCTCTGACTACTTCGCCCTTCTTAACAACGCCGCCTGGTGTTGCATCTTTAACAGTAGCAACTATAACATCACCAATATTAGCATATCTTCTTGTTGAGCCGCCTAATACTCTGATACATAATAATTCTTTAGCACCTGAGTTGTCTGCGACAGCCAATCTGCTTTCCTGCTGAATCATTGTGTTTCCTCCTTATATTCAGGAATTACTTAACCTTTTCTACGATAGAAACAAGTCTCCATCTCTTATCCTTAGATAAAGGTCTAGTTTCCATAACCTTTACTTTATCACCAATCTGACACTCATTATTCTCATCGTGAGCCTTTAACTTGTAAGTTGTCTTTACAATCTTCTTGTATAATGGATGTCTTACGTTATTTTCAACTGCAACAACGATTGTCTTGTCCATCTTGTTGCTAATTACTTTACCAATTCTTGTTTTACGAAGATTTCTTTCCACTTGAAACTTCCTCCTTCCATTATGCAAATATTAAAGAGCCTTTTCCTTCTGAGTCAAAACTGTCTGAATTCTAGCAATATTCTTACGAACTAATGTAATTCTTGAAGTGTTGCTCAACTGGTTAGTGGCATTCTGAAATCTTAAGTTAAATAATTCCTTCTTAGCTTCTACTAAATCGTTATTTAACTCAGCAACAGTCTTTGAATTTAATTCTTCAATAAACTCCTTAGTTTTCATTCTTGTCACACTCCTTTTCCTGGTCAGCGCGTGAAACGATCTTGCACTTGATAGGTAACTTATGAACAGCAAGTCTTAAAGCTTCTCTTGCAACTTCTTCAGATACACCTGCAATTTCAAACATAACTCTACCTGGCTTAACAACAGCTACCCAATATTCAGGAGCACCTTTACCAGAACCCATTCTTGTACCGGCTGGCTTAGCTGTAACAGGCTTATCAGGGAAGATTTTAATCCAAACCTGACCACCACGCTTAATATATCTTGTCATTGCGATACGGGCTGCTTCAATCTGGTTAGACTTGATCCAGCATGGCTCTAAAGCCACAATACCGTAATCACCGTAAGTAATCTTGTTGCCTCTTAAAGCCTGACCTCTCATACGGCCTCTAAACTGCTTACGTCTTTTAACTCTCTTAGGCATTAACATTACTGAACACTCCCTTCTGCAACTTTCTTCGCAGGAAGAACCTCACCTTTGTAAATCCAAACCTTAACACCAATCTTACCATAAGTAGTGTTAGCTTCTGCAAAACCATAATCGATATCTGCTCTTAAAGTCTGAAGAGGAATAGTACCTTCATGGTATGTTTCTGTACGAGCCATTTCAGCACCGCCAAGTCTACCGCTACAAGTAGTCTTGATACCCTTAGCACCAAACTTCATAGCTGTCTGCATAGCCTTCTTCATTGCACGACGGAAAGTTACACGATTTTCAAGCTGTCTTGCAATATCTTCTGCTACTAACTGGCTGCTTGTTTCAGGTCTCTTAATTTCTTCAATGTTAACCATAACCTTCTGGCTAGTCATTGTCTGAAGTTCAGCACTTAATTCCTGAATTGCAGAACCCTGTCTACCGATTACGATACCAGGCTTTGATGTATATACTGTAATTTTAACTCTTTCGTTTGTTCTTTCGATAGCAACCTTAGCAACACTTGAGTTTGCTAATTTGTTCTTAACGAAAGTTCTAAGCTTATTGTCTTCAACTAAGAAGTTAGCGTAGTCCTTCTTATCAGCGTACCAAGTTGAATCCCAATCCTTGATAATGCCAACTCTTAATCCATGTGGATTTACTTTCTGACCCATGGTTGACCTCCTTATTTCTTCTCATCTAAATATATTGAGATGTGAGCAGTCTTCTTGTTAATTCTGTATGCTCTACCCTGAGCTCTTGGACGAATTCTCTTAAGAGTTGGTCCCTGATTAGCTACAACATCTGCAACATAAAGATTATTCTCGTCTAATTCATTATTATTTACTGCATTAGCAATAGCAGATTTTAAAACCTTTTCAATAATTTCGGCAGCGTATCTTGGAGAGTACTTTAAAATACCCATAGCTTCAATAACGCCTTTACCCTTAATCTGGTCTAAAACGATTCTAGCCTTTGTATCAGAAATTCTTACGAACTTTACATGAGCCTGTGGACGTCTGTCCTTGTTCTGCTCATTTCTAGCTTTCTTTACCTGGCTTCTATGTCCCTTTGCCATTTAAGGTTCCCTCCTTCCAACAATTGTTTATTATCTAGCGCCTGACTTTTTCTCTGCGTCTTTACCGTGACCTCTGTAAGTTCTTGTTAAAGCGAATTCGCCTAACTTGTGACCTACCATATCCTCTGTAACGAATACAGGAACGTGCTTTCTACCATCATGAACGGCAATTGTGTGACCAATCATTTCTGGGAAAATAGTAGAACGGCGAGACCAAGTCTTTATAACATCCTTTGTATTGGCTGCATTCTGAGCTTCTACCTTCTTCATAAGGTGTTCGTCACAGAATGGTCCTTTTTTAAGTGATCTACTCATTTTAGGTCCTCCTATTATTTATGTCTACTACGAACTATATACTTGTTGCTTGCTTTATGCTTCTTTCTTGTCTTATAACCAAGAGCTGGCTTACCCCATGGAGTACAAGGAGCTGGACGACCGATAGGAGCTCTACCTTCACCACCACCGTGTGGATGGTCGTTAGGGTTCATAACAGAACCACGAACTGTAGGTCTGATACCCATGTGTCTCTTCTTACCTGCATTACCAATGTTGATAAGTTCGTGGTCGATATTACCTACCTGACCAATTGTAGCCTTACACTTAACTGGTAATAATCTCATTTCGCCAGATGGTAATCTAACTGTACCATACTTAGCATCCTTAGCCATTAACTGAGCAACGTTACCTGCTGAACGAACTAACTGTCCGCCTGCACCTGGTACCATTTCAATGTTGTGAATTTCAGAACCAACTGGAATAGCACTTAATGGTAATGCGTTACCAACTCTAACTTCAGCTTCAGCACCGCTCATGATTGTTGTACCAACCTTTAAACCGTTTGGAGCAAGAATGTATCTCTTTTCACCATCAGCGTAGTTGATTAAAGCGATATTAGCTGTTCTATTTGGATCGTATTCGATTGCTGCTACAACACCAGGAATACCATCTTTATTTCTCTTGAAGTCGATTAATCTATACTTCTTCTTAGCACCGCCACCGATGTGACGAACTGTTATCTTACCCTGATTGTTACGACCTGCAGTAGTCTTAATGTGAACTACGAGGCTTTTTTCAGGAGTAGACTTAGTGATTTCAGAGAAGTCAGAAACTGTCATCTGTCTTCTTGAAGGTGTATAAGGTTTAAATCTCTTAATACCCATTTTTTACACTCCTTTATCAAAAATTATCACACTCAATCGTGTGTCTATCCGTCAATTAATTACATACCCTGGAAAATTTCGATTTCCTTGCTTTCTGCTGTAAGCTGAACAATAGCTTTCTTTCTGTTGTTTGTCTTACCGAAAGTATAGCCACGTCTCTTAGTCTTACCTGAAATATTCATTGTGTTAACACTTGCTACCTTAGTGCCTTCAAACATCTTTTCAACAGCCTGCTTGATGTCAATCTTAGTAGCTTCTGGATGAACATAGAAAGCGTACTTCTTGTTAGCCATTTCGTTCATTGACTTTTCAGTAATAACTGGCTTTAAAATAACGTCATAATACTTGATATTAGCCATTATGCGTACACCTCCTCAATCTTCTCTACTGCTGCCTTAGTAACAACAACTGAATCATACTTTAAGATATCGTATACATTGATTGTGCTTACTGAAGCTGTCTTTACAGTAGGGATATTTCTTGCAGCTACAACTGCCTTTTCGTTTGCATCTTCAAGAACAACTAAAGACTTGTTTACGTTGAGGTTGTTTAATACCTTAACCATTTCCTTAGTCTTCATTTCTGGTAAATTGATTTCGTCAACTACTACGAACTTACCGTCATTTACCTTAGTAGTTAAAGCAGACTTTAACGCTAATCTCTTAACCTTCTTGTTAAGCTTGAAAGAGTAATCTCTTGGCTTTGGAGCGAATACAACACCACCGCCAGTCCACTGTGGTGAACGTGTTGAACCCTGTCTAGCTCTACCTGTACCCTTCTGTCTCCAAGGCTTTCTACCGCCTCCGCGAACTTCTGCACGAGTTAAAGCACTCTGTGTACCCTGTCTCTTGTTTGCAAGATACTGTACAACTGCCTGATGCATAACATGTGTATTAACTTCTACAGCAAAAATGCTGTCATTTAATTCTATTGAACCAACTTCGCTACCGCTCATGTTGAATACTTTTACGTTTGCCATTATCGGTCTTCCTCCTTTCGTAAAGATTAATTAGCCTTTACGCTATTCTTAATAACAAGAACTGCATTCTTAGGACCTGGAACAGCACCCTTAATGAGTAATAAGTTCTTGTCTGCGTCAGCTCTTACAACTTCAAGGTTCTGGATTGTAACCTTAACTGAACCCATGTGACCTGCCATCTTCTTACCCTTCTTAACCTTACCAGGAGTAGTGGCAGAACTTAATGAACCAACAGCTCTGTGGAACTTAGAACCGTGACCCATAGGTCCTCTTGACTGTCCGTGTCTCTTAATAGGACCCTGGTAACCATGACCCTTAGAAACGCCAGTTACGTCAACCTTGTCGCCTGCTGCAAATACGTCAGCCTTGATTTCAGCACCTACTTCATAGTTTGAAGTATCATCTAATCTGAATTCCTTTAAAACCTTCTTAGGTTCTACGCCAGCCTTATCAAAGTGACCCTTCATAGGCTTAATAACCTTATTAACCTTTACTTCGCCGAAACCAACCTGGATAGCTTCGTATCCGTCGTTTTCAACTGTCTTCTTCTGAGTAACAACACAAGGACCTGCTTCGAGAACTGTTACTGGAATAAGTAAACCATTCTCTGCAAAAATCTGTGTCATACCGATTTTCTTTGCAATAATAGCTTTTTGCATAAATCTTAACCTCCATTATAAACTCTACAGCGGATTGTCCCGATTGGGATAATCATTCTAGGTCTACATAAGGCAACTTATATAAACCAAATTTTGTGTAAAACTTTTTTTAATATCAAGTCTTAAATCATCTTTAAAGTGATATCAACACCAGCTGGTAAATCAAGTCTGCTTAAAGCATCTGCAGTCTTGCTAGTTGGCTGTAAAATATCAATCAATCTCTTATGAGTTCTAAGTTCGAACTGTTCTCTTGAATCCTTGTACTTGTGTACAGCTCTAAGGATTGTTACAACTTCCTTCTTAGTAGGAAGTGGAATAGGTCCGCTAACCTTAGCACCTGTTTTCTTAGCAGTCTCAATAATCTGAGAAGCTGACTGGTCGATCAATTTGTGATCGAAAGACTTAAGACTGATTCTAATCTTCTGATTAGCCATAAAAAAAGTCCCCTCCTTTTCGCACTTTTTAGATTTTCTAGTACGACAAGTGGTGACTGCACAACTCATCTGCGTGTTTCATCGCAACGTGGGCATAATATCCCATATGAAACTCACAATTCATTATTTAGCACTCTGACCTTGTCGCCCGGTTTCTTGAACTGGACATCGCTCCGCAGAAAACCCTATCTCTAGGCAACCTCTGCATCATCGCTCCTATGTCACAACAATATGTATTATACAATAGTTTAAGCCAGAGTGCAAGCATTTTTTTATTTTTTTTACAAAATAAATCTACAATTTTTCACAAAAACACAACCTAGCTTTTGTGCATCTTTACCTGTACCCTATTTTAATAATAAAATGGCAATTTTTCTTCTATAAATTAAAGATTAACATACATTATATCATTACCATGCTTTTCTATTACCTTTTTAATATCATCAAAGCTAATCCACACAGTAGCTGTATTTAAGTTAGGGTGAAAACCTAAACACTTTTCACCTACAAGACCTTTATCAAACACAACCTCTACATCGCAGTTTTCATCATTTAATATTCCAAAAGGAGAAACTGAACCTGCTTCTACATTTAAGTACTTGTGTAATCTCTCTTGAGATGCAAATGAAAGTCTGCTAGAACCTATTTGATGCTGAACATCTTTTATATTTACCTGTTTATGTTCTTCAGCTATTAAAAGGAAATGTCTTTTGCCACTTCCATCTCTGAGAAATAAATTCTTGCAACCTACTCCCTTATTAAATACACCCATCTTATCAACTTCTTCTATTGTATAAACAGCTTCGTGTTCATCAACTGTATATTCAATTCCCATTTCATTAAGATAATCATACACCTTTTGTCTTACGTCCATATTAATCCTCCAACGTTAAATTCATCTTATTAAATCCTTAATACAAATATTGCCAAACAATTTTTTTATAACTTGTTTCAATTCATCATAAGAAATCAAATACTTCATCTTTCTGTTTATCAATTCTATAATAATTATATCAAGTAAAACTACTCCTAAAAATTCAAGGCATATATTAACCCCTATATAATAGGAAGAAACTACTACTCTTGATACAATATATTGGCTCAAATCCGTTAAATTAAAGGTCCTGTGAGTGCACATTATAAGTAAACTCATTTTTCCAAAATACTCCAGTATTTTATTCTTCTCCAATACCTTACAAATTATAAGTATCGAAACTGAAATTATTATGGCACATACCCAAAATACTTTCGGACTATGTATTACACAGTAATTTATATCCGTTTTCTTGTGATAAACTCTTATAATATAGTAACTTACACTTACACCTATTAAAGCAAATAATACCCAAAATTTTTTTATTATTTTAAAATATTCCTTTATTGTATACCCTAAAGATATAAAGGATAGAGCAAAACAGACTTTAGGAATTATTAATACATATTTTTTGTATGTTTTCATTGGATTTTCTTTAAACAGTTCAGTTTTTGAAAGGAATACAGCTATTAATGTTGCTATAACAGCAAATATTATCCCCCATAACACCATATTTTTTCTGTGTTTAATTAAATATATAAAAACTATTTCAGCAACAAACAATACAGGCAAAAACCATAAGCAATTCATACCCCTAAAATACACAGAATTTTTAACCACTAATTTAAATTGGCTTTTTGACACCAAATTCAAATTTAAACCTATATAATTATAAGCTATTATGATTAAACTAAATATGATATAGGGATACATAATAGATTTTGCTTTCTTTTTTATTGCTTCTAACATAGGAATATCGTCATAATTTTTTCCATATAGCAACATTCCAGATATTATCCAAAATATAGGCATATGAAAAGCATATACTAATAAGTAAATACTATTTTTAGAATTTAAAGATGATAAATGTCCAAAGATAACAGACAATATGGCTATACCTTTCCCCATATCAATCCATTTTTCTCTCTCCAAATTATCATCTCCTATATTAAATACAATTTCAAAATATATTATATATCTACTCTAAAGTAAATACAACACTTCAATTCGCTTTTAAAACAAATTAACTCGGTTAATTTTTCTTTTATATTCACAAAAAGGTGCATAGAAAACTCTACGCACCTTTTTAACAATTTAATCAATTCTGACTTTAGAAGATATATCTACAATTTTTATCGCATCAGTAAGGTCAACATTTGTATCACTATTAACATCAGCTGCTGCCATCTGTCGACTATTCAACTTCAAAGAACCACTTAAATATTTAAGTAACAATGCAGCATCTGTTTTATTTATATCACCATTACCATCAATATCCCCTGCTTTATATACCTTTCCGTCATAGAAGGCTATAATCATACTATCAGGAGTATCAATACTGTCGCCTCCTACTCTGACAATATACACCTTATTTGTATCTACCCACCAAGAGGGCATAAAATTAAATGTAAATTTATTATCAGAAGAAATATCTGCCGTAAATTGGTCAATATTTATAATTTCCTTTGAATATGTTTTATCTCCCATTTCACAAGATAAAACTGTAATATTTTGTGTTGAATTAGGATTAGTTATGCTACATTCAATATTAACTTCCCCTGTAGAAGATTGCTGTGCCTTTTCTATATTAACTGATGTATTAGCGTATATATTGGTTGACATAATGGCAAATGTAGATATTATAATCAGAACAGAAATAAGTTTTTTCATTGGAATTCCTCCTCATATAAATAAAATATCACACAAAGCTTATGAATTTAGCTTTACACTTACAGTTTCACTTAAAGGTGCCATATTATTTTCCCAAAGATATGCTGAAATGCTAATTGCACCTGTTGTATCAAGACCTATATCAGCAAAAGTACCTTTAACATCGCCATTTACCGGAACAGCCTTTGCACTAATAAGCTCCTTTTCCCCATAACTAGCAATATAAAGAGTGCCAGAACATGTTACACCTGATACAGCATACCCCTCTTTTGTAAGCTCTACTGGTGCAGAATCACTCTTTATCCATTCTGCTGTTAAAATAATATCTTCATTTACAACTTTGCTAAAATCATAACGCACTCCGTCTTTGTACCAACCAATGAAACGGTAATTGTCATACATCGGTTCATATTCAGGTTTAGAGAATACTGTACCCTTTTGAATATAACATTCTACCGGTCCTTCATATTCATTTTTAGGGTCTAATGTTATACAAACAGCCTGTGCCAAACCATAAGTTTTGCTTGTAGCATCATATACTACAACATATGCCTTATCATCTGATACTATACGGTCACTTAAATCCTCATTAAATACGCCTGTAAAAGCATTTTCTTTATCTATTACAGTTACATAAATATAAGAATCGTTACCTAATTCGCCCGAGTTATTTGTGATAGTTTTGCCAGAAGTCAAATACACATTGTTATTTGATGCTGTTTCACCATCACTTGTCATACATTTATTTCCATATATCTGTACAATTTCTGAAACATCTAAATTTCCATTGTGGTAAATACCACCACCATTGCCCCTTACTCTATTGCCTCCAATAAAACAATTAGAAAGATTAACGTTAGTGTTTGTATTATCCATATAAACACCACCACCATTTAAAGCTTCATTATCCCTTACCATTCCATCGCTTAAATTGATAGTCACATAATCTTTAGTTCCAATACCACCACCGTTGCCAGTTGCAATATTATTCATAATTTCGGTATTGCCTGATATGGTCACTATAACCCTATTATACTCATTATTGCCATAGGCATATACACCTGCAGCCTCAGTAGCAGTATTATTCATAAGGTTTCCGTCAGTAATGTTTAATTTTCCACCATTACGCACATGACATCCACCACCTTCAGTAGCAACATTGCTATCTATATAGCCACCTGTAATATTAACTGTAGCTTTTTCTAAACTAATAGCACCACCATAGATAGCAGTATTTTCATTAATGTTACCACCTGTCATTGTGAATGTTGTTTCTCTTGATTCACAAGCATATACACCACCACCATATCCTGTAGCTGTATTTCCAGTTATTACACCATCACTAAATGTTGCATTTGATACATCACCTATAAAAATTCCTGCACCATGGCTAGACTTATTATTTTTTACTGTACCACCAGATATATCAACTACGCTACCTCTAGCTTCACAAATACCACCACCATTACCGGTTGCAGTATTTCCTTCAATGTTGCCACCTGTCATTGTAAGTGTAGGCTTTACAATTCCAACACCTGATACATTTGCACTCTGATTTAAGAATACGCCACCACCATTTGAATTAGCAGTATTTTCAGAAATCACAGCTGAATCAGACATTGTCATCTGAGCTGCATTAAATAAATATATACCTCCACCCCACATAGCTGTATTTTTAGTTATTGTACCACCAGTTATAATAACCTTAGCATTGTAGTCTGTTGCAAAGATACCACCACCGTTTGATGTGCAAACATTTTCATAAATACTACCACCTGAAATGTAGGCATTCATATTGCCCAATATAGATATACCTGCACCACTTTCAGTAGAACTATTATTTTTAATTTCTCCACCACTCATATTAAAGTTGTATCCATTGTCAAAATAGATACCACCACCATTTACAGCAGAGTTATCACTAATCTCTCCGTTGTATAAATAAACCCCACCGGAGCTACTAGGTTGAACGCTTATACCTCCACCGTTTTGAGTAGTTTTATTGTTCTTAACACTGCCACCGTACATATAAAAACTAGCACTATCGCCCAATAGCACACCTGCACCATTAGAATTTGTTATGTTGTTAGCTATACTACCACCGTACACATAAACATTACAATCATTTGCAATATTTATTGCCTGTACAGCCGGTGAGTCATCAGTACCTCTGTTTCCAATTTCGCCAGTACCAACACAGTCACAAATAACTAAATTCTTTAAATTGTTAATAATAGGTGCTTCTAAATTAGAAGAACTTAACTTATGTCCATTTAAGCAGATGTACAATGTAGCTCCTTCTTTGCCTAAACTATTAGAAAGTGTTACATCTCTTGGTAAAGCAATATAGGCACAATTATTAGCATCATACTCAATCTCATCTGTACCATCAAAAGCTTTATAAACAACACCCTTTTTCTCTAAAATACTATGACCAACTGATGTATCATCACAATCAGTTTTGCCACAAATACAATGTGTATGCTGTGTTAATGAATGTGTTTTACTTGTTTTATCATATGCAACAAAATAATTCTTATCGTCTGATATTATTTGGCTACTACAATCTTCATTGAACGCACCTGTAATAGCACTACTTTTATTATCCAAAGTTACATAAATCATTGAATTTGAACTAAGTCCACCTGCACCACATGTAATAGGTTTACTTAAAATCAACTGTACATTATTATTTGATGTTGTTTTGCCATCACTTGATACGTATTTATTCCCGTATATCAGAACTTTATTTGAAACATCTAAACTTCCGTTCTGATAGATAGCTCCACCTTTTCCTGTTGTAGTATTTCCTATAATAGAACAATTAGAAAGAGTGAAGTAGCACCATTTACTGTATACCAGTATACCGCCACCATTTGCCCCCTTATTTTCCTTTATAGTACCACCACTTACGTTAACAGTTGCATAGTCCTTAGTTCCAATACCTCCGCCATTTCCACCTGAGGCATTGCCAATAATTTCTGTATTTCCTGATATATTAGCAGTAACACGATTACTGCTGGTAGAACCATAGGCATATATTCCACCACCAAAACCAGATGCCACATTATTAGAAACACTGCCACCACTTATATTTATTTTGCCCTTTTTAGCTACACTCAAGCCACCACCATTAGATGCAATATTGCTATCAATAGTACCACCTAATACATTGATTGTACCGGTTTCTGTTGCAATACCACCACCATCTTGTGTTGACTTATTATTTGCAACAGTACCACCATACATATATAAATTAGCACTTTTAGCTACAAATATGCCAGCACCACTACAATTTGTTATATTGTTAGCTATTTTACCACCATACAAATAGGCATTACAATTGGTTGCAACATTTATCGCCTGTATTGCTGGTGATTCGCTTGTACCTCTGTTTCCAATTTCGCCATTACCAACACAATCACAAATAACTAAATTTTTCAAGTTATTGATAATAGGCGAACTTAAATTTGAAGAACTTAACTTATGTCCATTTAAACAGATGTACAATGTAGCATTTGTTGCCCCTATGCTACCAGAAAGAGTTACATCTTTTGTCAAATAGATATATGCACATCTATTGCTGTCATACGCTATTTGTGTAGTACCGTCAAATGGAGTATAAGTTATTTCTTTACTTGCTAAGATACTATGCTGTTTCCCATTATTACAATCTGTTTTGCCACAAAAACAATGCGTGTGCTGTTCAGATGTTGTATCAGCATATACCACCTGAATAAACATCATAGCAACTACAAAAGTAAACATTAAAAAACCTAATTTCTTAATCCTCATAAGATACCTCCTTTATTTAATTTTCCCCAAGTTCAAAATCAAAGTGCATAGCCAATGATTTAAAAAGTTTTTGCATAATTTGGTTTGCCTCTTTACGTATATCAATACTAAGCACAAATGCAATAATCTTTTCTCTTTCATCTTTTGGAACATTATAAACATTTAAACTCATATCAAGAAAACGTGCTATTTTCTTTTCAAGAGTAAAATATAAATCGCATTTCTTCTTCATATAATTACGCATTATACCGGCTGTTCCTATTTCCATTTCATAAAAATCACTTTCAGAATAGCTAGGATTATATTGTTTAAATATCTTATAAAGTTCCACAGATGTTCGCTCAAATACATACTCCATAGTACGCCCATTTGAATAAGTCTCAACGTAAATATCCCTCAAATTTTCGTTAAGCTCTACAAGCGTCATCTGTATGCACGTTTCTACTGCATATATATAAACCAATGGTAGGCTGTCACTAACATTTCTTGCCGATGCAAACTGGTTGTCAAACATAAATTCTGTCAATTCCAGTATAACTCCGTCTTTTGTACGAAAAATATTTTGAAATGTTGAGCTTGTCGTACCTGATTCCCTTAAAATTTCTGCCATAGTTGTGTTATGAAATCCTTTTTCAATAAACAACTTTACACAAGCAGAAAGTATACGCCTCTTTGATTCTTCCTTGTTTCCAGACCTTGCCAAAGAAAACCTCCTTTATTATTTAATTGGTTTACAAACCAATAATACCACATACACTATAAATGGTCAATAAATTATTCCATTTTTTAACATTATTCTTAAAATTTTTTCAATTTTACATTCTTTAACATTAAACAAATTTTCATAAAACTAGCTTACGATTTAATGTTAAAAGTTATGAAAATATGTTTTTCATTCAAAGTATCATAGCTATCCTATTTATTACAAAAAATGCACAGGATAAAACCTGTGCATTAATCAAAATAAATTATTCTTCTGTCTTGTTACCAGTTTCAATAGGCTTCATTGTTGGGAATAAAAGAATATCTCTGATTGTACTTGCATTTGTAAATAACATTACAAGTCTATCAATACCCATACCCATACCACCTGTAGGTGCCATACCGTATTCAAGAGCCATCATGAAGTCTTCATCAATCATATTAGCTTCTTCATCGCCACTAGCTCTAAGCTCATCCTGACGCTTAAATCTTTCTCTCTGGTCGATTGGGTCATTTAATTCGCTATAAGCATTTGCATATTCGTGACCACAGATGAAAAGCTCAAATCTTTCTGTATAATCTGGCTTATCTGGCTTTCTCTTTGTAAGTGGAGAAATTTCAACAGGGTGGTCCATAAGGAATGTAGGCTGAATAAGCTTATCTTCAACAAATTCTTCGAAGAATAAGTTAAGAATATCGCCTTTTTCGTGAACTTCTTCAAATTCAACATTATGTTCCTTAGCAACCTTCTTAGCTGTTTCAGTATCAGGAATTTCATCAAAGTCAACGCCTGTGTACTTCTTAACAGCATCAAGCATTGTAATTCTTTCAAAAGGCTTTGAGAAATCAAGTTCTACGCCCTGATATACAATCTTGTCGCTACCTGCAACCTTTTCAGCAACTTCCTTGATAATACCTTCAGTAATATCCATCATACCGTGGTAATCTGTATATGCCTGATATAATTCAAGTAATGTAAATTCTGGGTTATGACTTGCGTCCATACCTTCATTTCTGAATACTCTACCAATTTCGTATACTCTTTCAAGACCACCAACAATAAGTCTCTTTAATGGAAGTTCAAGAGCAATTCTCATATACATATCAATATCAAGTGTATTGTGATGTGTAATGAAAGGTCTTGCAGATGCACCACCTGGAATAGTCTGTAAAATTGGAGTTTCAACTTCAAGGAAGTCTAAGTTATCAAGGTAATTTCTAACAGTCTTAATAACCTTACCTCTTGTAATGAAGTTCTTCTTTGTTTCCGGATTTACAATAAGGTCAACATATCTCTGTCTGTATCTTAAATCCTGGTCCTTTAAACCATGGAACTTTTCAGGAAGAACCTGAAGTGACTTAGAAAGTAAAGTAACTTCTTCTGCGTGAACAGAAATTTCTTCCTTCTGAGTCTTAAATACATAACCCTTTACGCAAACAATATCACCAATATCGTATTTCTTGAAAAGCTTGTAGCTATCTTCGCCAAGACTATCTCTTGTAACATAGCACTGAATTCTGCCATCTCTATCCTGAACATCGCAGAAACTAGCCTTACCCATAACTCTCTTGCTCATAACTCTACCAGCAACAGATACAGTCTTGCCTTCAAATTCTTCAAAGTTTTCTTTAATTTCTACACTATGGTTTGTAACATCGCACTTTACAATCTTGAATGGGTCCATATCCATTTCCTGTAAATTAGCAAGTTTTTCACGTCTTAATCTTAAAATTTCATTTAAAGCCTTACCTTCAGCAGCCTGCTTCTTGTTTGGCTTATTCTGATTGTTTTCCATTTGTATTTCTCCTATTTAATATCTAAAATCTTAAATTCGATTACTCCGTCTGGAGCCTGATTTTCAATAATATCGCCTACTGAATGACCTAACATAGCCATACCAAGAGGAGATTCGTTAGAAAGTTTACCCTGCATAGGGTCTGCTTCTGCTGGACCTACAAGAGTGTAAGTAATTTCTTCTTCAAATTCATTATCCCAAAGAACTACTGTATTACCAAGGTTTACTTTACCTGTGTTAAGCTCATCTTCGTCAATAACTTCTGCATTTCTGAGCATTTTTTCAATCTGAGTAATTCTTGTTTCGATTTCCGCCTGTTCTTCCTTAGCAGCGTCATATTCAGCATTTTCGGAAAGGTCGCCCTGCATTCTAGCTTCCTTAATCTTAGCAGCAACCTCTTTACGTCTTACTACTTTGAGGTTTTCTAATTCTTCTTCAAGCTTTTTTAAACCATCATTTGTTAAAATTATCTTCTTTTCTTCAGCCATAATAATATCGCTCCTTATTTAATATACATTATTTTATTATATATCAACAGTTAAAAAATGTCAACATTCTTACCTTAATTAATTGTTGTTAGAGGCTATTAACTCCCTCATATAATTAAGAACATCTCTCATATTTTCTCTGCCTGAAGTGGCATTTATTTTTACTCTCATTTCAGCACTGTGTGGCAATCCTTTTATATACCAGCCTAAATGCTTTCTCATTTCTCTTATGCCTATAACTTCACCTTTGTAATCAGCAAGCATATCCATATGCTTTTCTGCTATATCAAGTCTGTCTTCCCAAGTTGGTTCCGGAAGTAGTATGCCATTTTCAAGGTATTCAACAGTTCTTTTGAAAATAAAAGGATTCCCCTGAGAACCTCTGCCAATCATAACAGCATCACAACCAGTATATTCAAGCATATTTTTTGCATCTTCCGGTGTAAAAATATCCCCATTGCCTATAACCGGAATTGTCTTTATTTCTTCTTTTAGTGCCTTAATAATATCCCAATCAGCCTTGCCTGCATAATACTGTTCTCTGGTTCTTCCGTGTATAGTAACAGCCTTTGCACCACTTTCTTCAGCTATTTTACCAATTTCAAGAGCATTTAAGTGTTGGTCATCAAAACCTTTTCTAAACTTTACTGTAACAGGTTTTTCTGATGCCTTTGAAACAGCAGATATAATCTCTCCAACTAATTTAGGATTTAAAGTCAAGGCAGAACCTTCGCCATTTTTAACTATCTTTGGAGCAGGACAGCCCATATTGATGTCAAGTATGTCTATATCCTCATACTCATTTAATTTCCTTGCCATTTCAGCCATTATTTCAGGGTCAGAGCCAAACATCTGCATAGCAACAGGTCTTTCTCTTTCGTCAACTTTTAAAAGCTCTTTTGTGTTTTTGTTATTATGCTGTACTCCCTTTGCACTAACCATTTCAGAGTACACTATACCACAATCCATTTCTTTGCAAATAACTCTAAATACAAGGTCTGTTACCCCTGCCATAGGAGCAAGAAAAACATTATTCTTTGTCTCTATATTGCCTATTTTCATTCTGTCACCTTGCCCATTACAAAAGTTCTGTACCAAAGTGTAAGAGAATTAAAAAGCTCTGCATGTTCTTTTTCCACTCTTGCAACTTCAAGTTTTGCATTTATTTCATCATAAGAAAAATCATCTTCCTGATTTCTTACTTCAACAAATAAATCACCTGTGTCCTTGTAAAAACCTATTGTAGCAATACCTCTTATCTTTTCAGCCAAAAGAACATTGGCAATTTTCAATTCCTGCTTTACTGATTCCGGTAATATTGGCATTTTATCATTGTAAAAATAGCCCTGCTTATAAAATGACGCAGAACTTAATATATCCTTTATATCTTCCATAATTCCTCCTAAATGTAACTATTATCTTTTTTTCTCAAAGATACTTCTCCTGTAAATACATCGTGTATCTTTCCTGTACTATCTTTTATCATTAAACAGCCTTCTGCATTTATCCCAAGGGCTGTTCCTTCTATTTCTTCTCTGCCTATAGTTTTTACCTCTTGACCTATATTAAGACAAAGTGCATTATACTTTTCTGTAAAAGGAGCAAAGCCCTCTACACAAAATTGTTTATAATATTCCATAAGTCTGTCAGCAATAGGCTTTATAAATTCTTTTCTATAAAACTTTTTACCTGCTTCGAGATACATTGAAGTAGCTTTACTTTTCAATTCTTCGCTAAAACCACTGTTATTTACATTAATACCTATACCAACAACAACGTATTTTATACAGTCTATTTCAGCACTTAATTCTGTAAGTATACCTACAACTTTTTTGCCATTTACCAATATATCATTTGGCCATTTTATACCTGCATTTAAGCCTGTTACTTCCTTTATCGCCTCACAAACAGCCATACCTGTTAAAAGTGTAAGCTGTGGTGCTTTCATTGGGCTTATATCAGGATAAAGCAAAAAGCTCATACAGAGATTGTCGTGGCTTTCAGCTACCCAAGTTCTGCCCAATCTACCCTTTCCGGCACTTTGATAATCACATACTACAAGTAAGCCATCATTTTTTCCTTTAACAGCCTGTCTCTTACACTCCTCATTTGTAGAGTCTATAGTTTCCAAAAAAAGAGTATTGTCATATTCAATTTCACTTATGTTGAGAATATCATTTGTTTCTTCAAGAAAATATCCCTTATTACTTACTGACTTAATATTATAACCTTCGTTTTTAAGTTTAGTAATATTCTTCCATACAGCAGTACGAGAAACGCCAAAATGTTTTGCCATTTCTTCCCCTGATATATAGTCTCTTTTTTCCTTTAGTAATTTTAAAATTTCATACTTCATACTAATCACCTTGTTATATAATACCCTAAAAAATATAATTTTGCAATTATTGAATAGATTTTTCTACTAAAATAGTTTATACTTATGTTAAGAGGTGGTGTTTTATGATTATAGGAATTGGAACTGATATTATTGAAATATCAAGAATACAAAAAGCTGTTGAAAATAAGTCTTTTTTAAGCAAAATATATACTAAATCTGAACAACAACTTTTTCATAATTGTAATTATGAAACTCTTGCTGGTAATTTTGCAGCAAAGGAAGCTGTTGTAAAGGCTATGGGTACAGGATTTAAAGGTTGTTCACCTAAAGAAATAGAAATTTTAAGACACGAAAGTGGCAAGCCTTATGTTGTATTACACAACAAAACAAAGGAAATTTTTGACTCAATGAATGGTGGAAATATTTCAATTTCTATATCCCATAGTAAAGAAAATGCTGTTGCTTTTGCTGTAATTGAAGCAAAGGAGTGATTTTATGGATATAGTAACAACTGCACAAATGAAAGCCATTGAGGCTGATGCCATAGAGAAAAAAGGAGTTCCCTCACTTTTACTTATGGAAAACGCAGCCTATGGTGTAAAAAAAGAAGTTTTAAAATTCAATCCTAAATCTGTTATAGTTTTTGCAGGTAAAGGTAACAACGGTGGAGATGGTTTGGCTGTAAGCCGTCAACTTATGGCTATGGGTATTAATGTTAAAATATATTTTGTTGGAGATTTTAACAAAGCTACTCCAGATTGCAATAAAAATCTCAATTACCTTAAAGCCTATAAAGCAAATATCCACTATATCACAGATAATATTAACTTAATAGATGTTTCAGATGCTGACTTAATTATAGACGCCCTTATTGGCACTGGTTTAAGCCGTCAATTAAGTCCATTATATACTGAAATAGTAAACATTATTAACACATCAGGTAAAACAGTTATTTCCGTAGATTGTCCTACCGGTGTAAACTCTGACACAGGAGAGGACTATGGTATTGCTGTTAATTCTGACGTTACTGTAACTTTCCATTTACCTAAAGTAGGTATTTTACTTTATCCTGCAAATAGTCATATAAAAAAATTGGTTGTTTCAGATATAGGTATACCATATATTTCAAAAAATAACATTTTTACATTAGATAAAAAATCAGCCAAAGACCTTTTGCCTAAACGTGTGGAAAATTCCAATAAGGGTACTTATGGCAAGGCACTTTTTATTTCCGGCTGTGATACAATGGCAGGAGCAGCTATTATAAACGCCAAAAGTGCCTATAAATGTGGCTGTGGACTTGTAAATATATGTTCTACTCGTCATGTTATAGGTGTTGCTCATTGTACAATACCAGAGGCAGTAACAACATTAAATTCTAATATACCAACAGCCTTAGACGGTAAAAATACTATTGCTATAGGTTCTGGTTTAGGAATAAGTGATAATAGCCGAAAAATGCTTGAATATGTAATTGAAAATTCAAAAGCACCTTTAGTTATAGATGCTGACGGACTTAACATACTTTCTGAAAATACAGATTTACTTAAAAAGTTAAAGGTAAATTGTGTTATAACCCCTCATTTAAAAGAGATGAGCCGACTTACAAAACTATCTGTAAAGGAAATCGCTAACAATATGCAACAGGTAGCATTGGATTTTGCTAAAAAGTACAATATCGTAGTTGTACTTAAATCTGCCCACACAGTAATTGCAAGTCCTAATGGAAAAATATGTATAAATACCACTGGTACAAGTGCTATGAGTAAAGGTGGCTCCGGAGATAGTCTTACAGGTGTTATAACTGGACTTATTGCACAAGGTTTAAAACCTTTTGACTCAGCTTGTCTGGGTACTTACTTAAACGGTAAATCAGGTGAAATTGCAGAAAAGAAACTTTCATCTTATTCTGTAATGGCAACTGATATTTCGGATTGCATTTGTGATGCAATAAATGATATTTTAGCCTAAAACTAAAGCACAAGGTATAATGAAACATAATTCATTACAACCTTGTGCTTTTTTAATTTAATTTATTTCCACATTTAGGACAATATTCAAAATTTTCCTCTGTTACATATCCACAGTAATTGCATTTTTTAATTACTGGAGTTTGACCTTCGTATTCCAAATCATTCTGAGATATAACTACAGGTTCGCCCTTTTCTATAGCTCTGCCTACTTCATTATCAAGTTTATAGGTTTTACCACAGCAAGAAGTCTGTACGTAATACTTTCTACCCCATTTAAAAATAGGTATAAAAAATAACGAAAGTACAGTGTAGGCTACAAAAACTTGATACTCTCCTACAATGCCACAATCAGGACAAACAAAATTTTGAATAAAATTCAATTTTTTATAGTCGCTATTTATTCCCATTATAAAAAACATTATAATTTCTCCTTAAAAAGGCACACCAAAAATGATGTGCCCTTTAGTAATATTAAAATATTAATAATTAATCAATATGAACTGGCTTTAAATCCCAAATATCATCAGCATATTCCTGAATAGTTCTGTCTGATGAGAACTTACCACTATTGGCAGTATTTAAAATAGCCATCTTAGCCCAATGTTTCTTATCTTTGTAAGCCTTGTCAATTCTGTCCTGTGCTTCTGCATAAGCTGCAAAATCTTTGAGAACAAAGTATTCGTCTGGTCTGTTACCATTAATACCATTGAGAAGTGAATTATAAATATCTCTGAAAAGTTCTCTGTCTTCATCAAGAGTACCATTAATAAGCATATTCATAACATTTCTTACGTCAGAATTCATATTGTAAATATCCCAAGGATTATAATCATTCTTAGCATATTCTGCAATAACTTCATCAGCCTTCATACCGAAAATGAATATGTTTTCATCGCCAACTTCTTCTCTAATTTCAACGTTAGCACCGTCAAGTGTACCAAGGGTTAAAGCACCATTTAACATAAACTTCATATTACCAGTACCAGATGCTTCCTTACTAGCTGTAGAAATCTGTTCTGAAACATCAGCTGCTGGAATAAGTTTTTCAGCAAGAGTTACTCTGTAGTTTTCGGCAAATATAACCTTAATCTTACCTTCAATAGTTTCATCATTGTTTACTAAATCAGCTACCGAATTAATAAGCTTAATAATAAGTTTTGCCATTCTGTAACCGGCTGCAGATTTTGCACCAAATATAAATGTTCTAGGTGCAATATCAAGACCAGGATTTACCTTTAACTTATTATAAAGGCTTAAAACGTGAAGAACATTTAAAAGCTGTCTCTTATATTCGTGAAGACGTTTTACCTGAATATCAAAAATAGAATCCGGATTAATTTCTACACCTGTTGTCTTCTTTAAGTAATCAGCTAAAGCAATCTTATTTTCCTTCTTAATATCCATAAACTGTGCCTGGAAAATTGGGTCATCAGCAAGTTTTTCAAGACCCTTTAACTTAGTAAGGTCTTTTTCCCAACCTTCGCCAACTTTATTTGTAATAAGGCTAGCAAGTTTTGGATTTGCGTGTCCAAGCCATCTTCTCTGTGTAATACCGTTAGTCTTGTTATTGAACTTTTCAGGATAAATTTCATAGAAATCTCTTAGTTCCTGATTTTTAAGTATTTCTGTATGAAGTGCTGCAACACCATTTACAGAATGTGAACCAACAATAGCAAGCCATGCCATTCTTATCTGACCGTCAGCAACAATAGCCATTTTTCTAATCTTTTCTGGATTATTACCAAACTTAGAAATAAGCATATCACAGAATCTTCTGTTAATTTCTTCAACAATCATATAAATTCTTGGAAGAAGTCTTGAGAAAAGTTCAATTGGCCATTTTTCAAGGGCTTCTGACATTATAGTATGGTTAGTATATGCACAGCACTTAGTTGTAATTTCCCATGCTTCATCCCAAGGAAGGTCATTTTCATCAACTAAAATACGCATTAATTCAGCTACAGCAATACTTGGATGTGTATCATTTAACTGGAAAGCATACTTTTCTGGAAGTTTAGAAAAATCATTGCCAAAAAGTTCCTTGAACTTAGCAATTACTCTCTGAAGTGTAGCAGAAACAAAGAAGTACTGCTGTCTTAATCTAAGTTCCTTACCTGCATAGTGTTCATCAGCTGGGTAAAGTACCTCTGTAATAGTTCTAGCCATATTTTCCTGTTCAACAGCCTTTGAATAGTCACCAGCATTAAAGCTCTTTAAGTCAAAGCCTGCCTTTGGCTGAGCGTCCCATAATCTGAGAGTATTAACTGTCTTGTTACCATAACCAACAACAGGATAGTCATAAGGAATAGCTACAATAGTCTGGCAGTTTTCCTGTATAAACTTATATTCGCCATTTTCCTTTTTAACAGCCTTTACATCGCCAAAGAAATTAACATCAACAGCATATTCCTGACGTTCTACACCCCAAACATCACCGTCTTTAAGCCAATTATCCGGCTTTTCAACCTGATAACCGTTTTCTATCTTCTGTTCAAAAATACCATAGTGGTATCTAATACCACAGCCATAAGCCGGTAATTCAAGTGTAGAAAGTGAGTCTAAGAAACAAGCTGCAAGTCTACCAAGACCACCATTACCAAGACCTGGGTCACGTTCTACATCTTCAAGAGCATTGTAATCAATTCCCAATTCCTCTAAAGCTTCTGAAACTGTGTTATTTGCACACATATTAAGAACGGCATTTCCTAAGAAACGACCCATTAAAAACTCCATAGATAAATAACAAACAACCTTACAACCCTTGCTGTCATAAGCATCGTGAGTTTTAACCCAATTATCAGAAATATAACTTCTGATAGTGAAAACAAGAGCCTTATAAAGCTCAACATTACTAGCAGTCTTTACAGTCTTTCTGAAAAGGCTTTTCACGTTGTTAGCAAGCTGTTCCTTAAATTCTTCTTTGTTAATTGTCATATTGTTCATCCTACCATCTCCTTCAAAAAATCCCTTAATATAACCCTTTTATTACATTGCCTCATCGCCGGCTTTTAACTTTTCAGCCTGTTCTGTTGTAATGAGTGCATCCATAATTTCGTCCAAATCACCATCAATAATTGAGTCCAATCTGTGTAAAGTTAAGCCAATTCTATGGTCTGTAACTCTACCCTGTGGATAATTATATGTTCTGATTCTTTCGTTTCTGTTACCTCTACCAATCTGGCTCTTTCTTTCACTAGCAATTTCATCATGCTGTTTCTGCTGTTCCAAATCGTAAAGACGGCTCATAAGTACCTTTAAAGCCTTTTCCTTATTTTTTAACTGACTCTTTTCATCCTGACATGAAATAACAATACCTGTAGGATAGTGAGTAAGTCTTACGGCTGAATCAGTTGTATTTACACACTGACCACCATTACCACTGGCTCTGAAAACGTCAAATCTACAATCATTCATATTTAACTTTACATCAACAGCCTCAACTTCTGGAAGTACGGCAACAGATGCAGTCGAAGTATGAATTCTACCACTAGATTCTGTAGCCGGTATTCTCTGTACTCTGTGAACACCACTTTCATACTTTAATCTTGAATAAGCACCCTGACCTGAAATCATAAATGAAATTTCTCTAAAGCCACCGGCTTCACTTTCATTTACAGACATAATTTCAGTTTTCCAACGTCTTCTTTCAGCATAGCGAGAGTACATTCTATAAAGGTCACCGGCAAAAATATTTGCTTCGTCACCACCTGCACCACCTCTAATTTCAACAATAACATTCTTGTCATCATTAGGGTCTTTAGGAAGCATAAGAATTTTTAATTCTTCTTCTGTATCAACTATTTTCTTTTTATTTTCAGAAAATTCCTCTTTTACAAGAGACTTAAAGTCATCGTCAATAGAACTGTCATTAAGCATTTCTTCTGCTTCTGCAAGTTCTTCCTTTATCTTTTTGTATTCTCTATACTTTTCAACAATAGGAGTAATATCGCTGTGTTCCTTCATCAGCTTTCTCCATCTTTCATTATCGGCAATGATTTCTGGGTCATTTATAAGGTCCGATAATTCTTCATATCTTCTTTCTATATCTGCAAGTCTTTCAAGCATTTTTTTCCTCCTGTTCGTATATGGTCAGTATATCATAATTTAAATCCAATTACAAGCCTGTCGAGTCCTGCTAAATCCTGTTTAACATTAATATTAACAAATCCTGCATTTTCTAACAGACTTTTTACCTGTCCCCCCTGATTGTACCCTATTTCAAAGACTATGCAACCATTTTGATTAATATAATTATTAGCCTTATTTATAATATTTCTGTAAAAATCTAAACCATCTTTTCCACCGTCTAAGGCAAGCATAGGTTCATAATCTTTCACCTGTTCCATAAGTGTGGGTATAACTTCACTTTCTATATATGGTGGGTTTGAAACAAGAACATCAAACTTTTCATTGATGTTTTCAAATAAGTCACTTTCTATAAAGTTTACGTCTGCATTTAAATTTTGAGCATTTTCCCTAGCCACTTCTAAAGCCTTTTTAGATATATCTGAGGCAGTCACCTTAGCCTTTGTATAGTGGGCAACACTAATAGCTATAGCCCCTGTGCCGGTACACATATCCAATACAGTATTATAGCCACTATTTTCTATAGTGGCTATAACCTCCTCAACTATATTCTCAGTATCCCCTCTTGGGATAAGAGTATTCTCTGTTACTTTAAAATCAAGTCCCATAAACTCACAATGACCTAAAATATACTGCATAGGCTTATTTTTCAATCTTTCTTCTACAAGATTTTCAAGCCTGTCAAGCTGTTCTTCAGTAACTTCATCTCTGTCGTGAGTTACAAGCTGTATTTTAGTAAGTCCGGTAACTTCACTTACCAAAAGGCTACTGTCAAGGGAAAAAGTATCAATGCCCTGTTCTTTCAGACGTTTTTTTGTATCATTTAAAACTTCCTTAACTGTTGGCATTTTCTTCCGGTTCCTCCTCAAGTACAGCATTTAAAGATGCAATAGCAACCTCAATCATAGAGTCATCTGGCTCGCTTGTTGTAATAATCTGCATAGCAATACCAGGGGCACTAATAATATTTACAAGCCAGTTATCGTGCTTACCTGCATAACGTATAAATTCATATGAAATACCTGCAATAGCCGGCACTAATATTATTCTTGAAAGAACTCTGAGCCAAAGTACATCTGTTCTGATGAAGAAGAAAAGTATAATACTTACAAGCATAACTATAACTAAAAAGCTAGTACCACATCTCTTGTGGAAACGTGTATTATGTCTTACATTTTCTACTGTTAATTCTTCTCCCCTTTCAAAACAATTTATTGTCTTATGCTCTGCTCCATGGTACATAAACACTCTTTTAATATCTTTCATCTGAGACACTAAAAACATATATCCAACAAAAATAACAATTTTTATAACACCCTCAATAACACTTCTGAGGGTGGCATCGCCGTGTAAAAGGTTTGTAACTGCCCCACCTAAAAATGTAGGCAATACCATAAAAATACCAATACATAAAATAATAGATATTGCAACACTAAAGTAAATAAGATAGTCAGCTAATTTATCTCCAAACTTACTTTCAAGCCACTTTTCAAATTTACTCTCTTGGTCATATTCAATATCGTCAAGACCTGCAAGAGTAGCAGACTTTGTTGTAACTTTCATACCCATTACAAGACTGTCTACAAAGGCAACAACACCTCTTATAATAGGCCAACCTAAAATTTTACACTTTTCTGCTGCTGGTTTTATAGGTGTTTTTTCAACAACAATTTCCTTTTTAGGTGTTCTGACTGCTAAGGCATAGAGTTTTTTACCTCTCATCATTACGCCCTCTATTACAGCCTGACCACCTATGCCCTTTCCACCTACTGGGCATTTCTTTTTGTTCTCCATTTCGTCCTCCAATTACTTAATACTATTTACGGCAGAGGAAATCTGCGTATTTAAAGCCTTGCTTTGTTCTAATATTTCACTAATCTTTCCCTTAGCGTCATCATTACTTAACTCTCCATTAAATAATGAATTTAATATGTCACAAAGTTCCTCAAGTTTATTAAGAGATTGACCACAAAGGTTATGTAACTGTGTTAATGACGGCGGAACTGCTAAAGAATTATGCACATTCTTAGCTTTTTCTAAATCGCTTCTAACAATTGTAAGCTCTGAAATAAGCTCAGGCAATTTTCCCTCTGCATTATCACTTGTTATCATATACATATTACTAGCAAGCTCGTCAAAAGATGCCATATACTTTACAATTTGACTATAACCATCTAAATATTTTTTTATATCTTCCTTACTGTCTGTTGATATATTATTAACCTCTGCAATATTTGTCATTATTACAGTTTTTGAATTACTGTCCCACACTACAGAAAGACCTGCAGCTTCACCAATAGCTCTTAAAGGCAACATTAATGAACCATTTAAAATCTGTGCCGGAACATCTAATTCTTTTCCTACTCCGTTTACACTAAATCTGTCTGCTCCAGTTTGTATTGATATAGATTTATTATCCTTATTCAAGGTAGCCTTCTTTGTATTGGCATCCCATTCAATACTGTATCCTAAATTTTCAAATATTCCCCTTAAAGGAACCATCGTTCTGTTATTTATTACTGTTGGTTCTTGACCGGAAAATTTTACATAACTTCCGTCAAGTTTAACTTGTATATTCGACTGAGCATAGGTCAAAGCTGGAAAGGCAATACATACACAGCTCAGTAAAATAGCAATTTTCTTTTTCATATATATGCTCCTTCCCCATTCTATCTATATAATTTAAACACAAAAGCACAAAAAACACAATAGTTAATGGTATAAAATCATAATTTTTTAATATAAAAACTATATTTTATACACATATAAAAAAAGAGGCTACATATGTAACCTCTAAAATATTTTCTTCAATGCCACAATCACAATAACAATCAAAACAACAATGGCAACTAGCTTTATAACACCTACTAAGCAATAGAAAATCAACCATAGCACAAAAAGAATAAACGCAATACTCAATAAAATTTTTATTAAATCCAATAAACAACCCATAATATCACCTCTAATATTTTTCCATAATAATACCATATTTTTCAAATAAATACAATATCAGAGTTATTTAAGCATTAGTATTTCTTGAACATTTTTCTGCATCAATAGCCAATGTAAACATAAGTGCATAAAGTGCATCAGTTTCGTTTACAACATCTATAACATATGTATCTGTTAAATTGAACAATTCCTTGCTTATGACAGCCACTTTTTTGCCTGTTCTATCTTTTATTACGTAATCCCATTCTAAAAAATTTCCTGATACTTGCCAACCGTTGAAACCAATTTCATAAGAATGTTTAAAAAATGACAATTTTTTATCTACCCTTCCTATATAATTATCATTTTCATATAATTCAAACGCCGGTAAAAATGTAAGCCACACTTGTTTTACAGTACCTATATGTACCCCATTTTTATCCATTATATGTAACTTATGACCCCAGCTCAATTTTCCTTTAACTGTATATACAGTATTTCCAAACTGGTCGTATATATCATAACTATCTAACCAAGAAAACAGTCTTTGTTTAAAAAGCAACTTCATACCTATCACTCCTTTTGTTTAGTTTATCATTTTACAAATTTTAAGTCAATGACACTCACCTAAAATAAATTTTAGAATATAATATCAACAAATAATTAATGAGGTGAAAATATGATTGGTAAATTTGTATCTAAATGTTGTGATGATAATTGTGTTCCTTTTGAAAATCCTATTCCTGTTACTTCTCTTGCACAAGCATATGTACCTTTTCAAAAAATCTGTGGATATTTTGAGCCTAGAGAGGCACTTAAGGAAGGTACTATTTTTCCTAGTTTGACAGGTCTTTATAATTATAACAAGGAGTGGTAATATGGATAGAGAAAATTTATTAAAACGTCTAACAATGCTTGATTTTATGGCTGTAGATATGCAACTTTTTCTTGATACTCACCCTGACGATACAAATGCTATAGCAAAGTATAATAGCATAATCAGGGAAGCTGATAATCTTAGAGCCCAATATGAAAAAACAGTAGGTCCTCTTTTCTCATTCCGTTCTTACTCTCAAACAGAGAATTTCCAATGGATTGACAATCCATGGCCATGGGAAAATAAATTTAATTTTTCACTTGATTAGGAGGTATGAATAGTGTGGATTTTTGAAAAGAAAATGGAGTTCCCAGTAAAAATAAAAAATACTAACCCTGCCCTTGCAAAACTTATCATAACACAGTACGGTGGCTGTGACGGTGAAGTGGGTGCTGCATTAAGATATTTAAGTCAAAGATTTTCTATGATAACACCTCAGGCAAAAGCCGTTCTTACTGACATAGGTACAGAGGAATGTGCTCACTACAGATACAAAAAGTGCCATTCCTAAGAACAGCACTTTTAATAATTTACTTATTCAATTTTCCCATAAAAATTATTCATAAGAACTGCCATCTGTGCTCTGGTAATAGATGCCTTTGGGTCAATAGTAGTATCAGATGTACCATTGACAGCCTTTATACTTAATAAACCAGCAACAGCCTCTCTATATTCTGGTGCAATCTGACTTGCGTCTACATATGAATTCAATATTGAAGTATCAGTATTCATACTAACACCTTTATAGGCAAGAGCCTTATAAACCATAGCCATTACTTCCTCACGAGTAATATTATTATTAGGGAAGAAATTGTTGTTACTTTCTCCAGCTGTAATATTCAACTTTTTAGCCACCCCAACATACTTGCTGAAATAAGCTCCATTATCAACATCTGAATATGCTGAACTATCAGGTGTTTCATTATCAACACCTAACATTTTTGTAAGAACAATAGTAAAATCTGCTCTTGTACATTTTTCATCTGGAGCAAATCTACCTTTTTCTTTACCTACAATAAAATTCCTAGATGCCATTTTTTCAATAGCTGGAACTGCCCAAGCTCTTTCTGAAATATCATTAAATGTAGCTGATGTACTACTAACTACTGGTGTAGTTTCTTTCTTTTCTTCTATCTTGTTTGTTGCATTAGTTGTATTGCTCTTACTTGTTGTGTTTGTTTTATTTGTATTATTTGTTGTAGTGTTCTTTGAAGTATTATTATTTACTGTACCAGATACTTTCACTATTATCTGAACACTTTCTCTGTTACCATCACAAATAATGTAGCTAGTACCATTGCTATTAGCTGTAATTATGCCTTTTGAGTAACCAATAACCTTACTATCGTAAGCTGAAATACTATATTTAGATATATCCTTTGATAAATATTTAGAAATATCAAGTGTTTCTCCTACCTTTAATTCTTTTACTATAGAAGAATAATCATCAGATACTCTTACAGTAAAGGCATAAGAATTAGTACCCTCTGCATAAACGGTTGTATTGCCAGACTTTATACCTAAAATTTTACCTGTATTTTTATTAACAGTTGCTACATTTGAGTTACTTGTTGTCCATGTATAGTTGCTTGGATTTTTTGTCAATAAGCTACTTAAATTTACATTTTCGCCAGTAGGCACAAGTATAGTCATCTTTTTATCAAAATATCTAGTTACTGTGCCCTTGCCACCACTTGGCTTATCCTTTATTGTAATTTTAAAAGTATATTTCTTTATATCGCTAGAATTATTGTAGTTGTATGTTGCTGTTACCTCAACATATCCTGATGCTCTTGTTACAAAAGTACCATATTTATCTACTTTGGCTCTACTTGTATTAGAGCAAACCCAGTTATAATCTCTACTATCGTGTTGCACATATCTTGATAAGTCACAATCATTACCATTATAAATAGTTAAATTTCTTTCTGCTGAATTTTCACTACTATTTACACTGACGTGGAATATATAAATATAGTCTTCACTGTAAGCTGTAACTGTTGTACTGCCGGCTCTTACGCCATATACAGAACCACTATCATCAGCTGTAGCAATTTTTGCATCTGAAGTATGCCATGCAAATTGTTTTGAAGTCTGTCCGGATAACAAATATCTTTCCAATGACAATGTTTCGTCTAATTTTATTGTTACGTTATATTCTCTGATTGTTGCTGCTTTTTCTGGAGCTTTCGTTGTTGTTTCTGTTGAACTTTCTGTTATCTTAACAGTTGTAATTTCAGTCAAAGGGTCTGTAGATGTTTCAACTATTGGTGCAGTTGTTGTTTCAGACTTAACTTCAGCTGTTGTTATTTCTGTTGTTTTGCTCTCAGTAGTAGCTTCTGTAGTTCTTTCAGTAGTAACAACCTTTGTTGTTTCAGTAGTTGTTTTATCTTCTTTTGTAGTTGTTGTTTCTGTTATTACTGGTAAAGGTCCTGTAATATCCTTTATATCTGCAAAGGAATTTACCCCTAAAATAGACGATGTAGTAATAATAGTTCCCAATCCTACACCAATCAGTCTATTACACTTTTTCTTCATAAAAATCAACCCTTTATTCATTTATTTTCTAAACAATTTCTACTATTATTATAATATCTATTATTCTGTAAGGCAATATATTTTTAAAATTACTTGCATTATTATGCAAAAAGTTATATAATCTAGTCAGTAGATTTTTATATTTATGAAAAGAGGGATATCATGCTTGATATTAAAATGCAACTTTCTACAACTCCAAAGGAAAAACCTGACCAGACTAAGTTAGGCTTTGGTATTTATTACACAGACAATATGTTCGTAATGGACTATACTGAAGGCAAGGGTTGGCACGATGCTCGTATCGTTCCTTACGCTCCAATTTCTCTTGACCCTGCAGCTATGGTTTTCCACTACGCTCAGGAATCTTTTGAAGGCTTAAAGGCTTACAGAACTCCAGACGGTTCTATTCAGCTTTTTAGAGCTAATAAGAACGCTGAAAGAATGCAGAACACTAACAAGAGAATGTGTATTCCAGCTCTCCCTGTTGATGATTTTGTTCAGGCTTGTAAGACTTTAGTTGAAGTTGAAAAGGATTGGGTTCCTTCTCAGGAAGGTACTTCTCTTTACTTAAGACCTTTCGTAATTGCTACTGAACCACACCTTGGTGTTCGTCCATCTAGCACTTATTCTTTCATAATTATTGCATCTCCGGTTGGTGCTTACTACGAAAGTGGTCTTAACCCTGTTAAGATTTTCGTTGAAGACGAATATGTTCGTGCTACTCCAGGTGGTACAGGCTTTACTAAGTGTGGTGGTAACTACGCTGGTTCTCTTGCATCTCAGGTTAAGGCTCATGACCTTGGTTATGAACAGGTATTATGGCTTGACGGTGTAGAACACAAGTATGTTGAAGAAGTTGGTTCTATGAACTGTTTCTTCAAGATTGACGGTGTTGTTTATACTGCTCCATGTGTTGGTACAGTTTTACCAGGTGTAACTCGTATGTCTTGTATTGAACTCCTTGAAAAGTGGGGTTACAAGGTTTGCACAGACAGACTTCCTATTGCTGATGTTGTTAAGGCATCTAAGGAAGGTAAGCTTGAAGAAGTATTCGGTACAGGTACTGCTGCTGTTATTTCTCCAGTTGGTGAACTTCGTTATGAAGATGATGTTTGTGTTATCAACAACAACAAAATTGGTGAAGTTACTCAGAGACTTTACGATGAAATCACTGGTATTCAGTGGGGTAAAAAGGAAGACCATATGGGTTGGACTATTAAGGTTTGCTAATTTAATATTGCATACATACATAAAGGAGGTTGTCCACTTGGACAACCTCCTATTTTTGTGCTTAAAACATATTATATTTTACTCAAAACAAATGTGAAAAGTCTATCCAATTTATTACCCATAATAGTAAGACAATCATTAATATGTAAATATTTAAACAACAATAATCTTATTTTATCTGCAACTGTACAAGCAATGTATATGAGAATTGCAAACAACACAACTTCTAAAGCCATAATAAAAGCATTAAATTGTGATAAAAATGTAAACTTACCATTAAATCTAAAATCAAAAATTATAGGCTGAACATGTATAAGATATACACTAAAAGAACTTGATGCAAACCACTTTATAACTGTTTTAACTTTTTTACTACTAAATTTTAGCTGTGAAAAACACATAAGGAAAAATACAGATTCTAAAACAATTAAAGGATTTGTATAGAAAAGGTGGTCAAACTGACCTGTTACGTAACCTGTTTCTACACCCTTGTTATAAGAGTAAACTACCACTATTACTGTAAGAACTACAGCACATATTAATCCATATAAACCACATAATAAAGGCTTAAACTTTTTACCACTTACTCCGTACTTACCAAAATAAGAACCTACAATATACATAAGTGAAAGCCAAAATGTACTTGAACCATTACCTGTTCTAAAAAAGTCATTTTTGAAAGCAATAGGCATAATTGTAAAGAAAATAAAAATAAGAACACATACTTTTTTATGAAGTTCTTTTTCCATCCAATTTATTGCCCCATTTAATATTGGAATAATAATATACATACCAAAATAAGCTGTAAAATACCAATACTGAGAACGTGTAAGTGGTCTAAAAGCATCTGAAATTTTATCTGCCGGAATATTGGCATCTTTAAATATAATAAAATATAGTCCAGTAAGAGCAGATATAGAGAAAACTTGTCCCCACATATTCAACAGTTTTCCGGCCGTAGCCTTATGGTTATACATTACATATCCCGAAATAAGTGCATAACAATTTACAGATGCAAAACAAAAAGTTTCACCAAACCACAAAGTTGTATACTTTGCATCTACATTTGGAAAACAACCCATTAAGCCCCCATTCATATTGATGTGCAAAATTACAATCATCAACATTGAAAAAATACGGAATAGCTCTATTCCATAATTTCTTTCCCCTTTTACCTGTGCATTTGACATTTTTCTTCTCCTTCATTTTAAAAAATTTATATTTCCATTGTATATAAAATATGTACAAAAGTCAAATATATTGTTTTTTTTAACAAAAAAGGAGCAAGGCCAAACAACCCTACTCCTGTATAAATAATTACAGTTGCTCTACAACCGATTTCAAAACCTTACCTATACTATCATTTATTGCTATCTTTGCCAAATGGTCATAAGAGGTATGGCTTTTATTTATAAGAACTAATCTATCGCCCTTATAAATATCTACAAGGCCAGCTGCCGGATAAACAACTAATGATGTTCCACCAACAATAAGCATATCAGCCTCTTTAACAGCCTTAAATGCCTTTTGCCAAACTTCATCATCAAGAGGTTCTTCGTAAAGAACAACATCTGGCTTTATTACTCCACCACATTCACAATATGGCACACCGTCCATAGCCATAATTTCATTTACATCATAGAACTTATGACATTTTGTACAGTAGTTTCTGAACACACTTCCGTGAAGTTCATATACATTTTTGCTACCGGCCATTTGGTGCAAGTTATCAATATTCTGCGTAACAACAGCCTTTAATTTTCCCATTTCCTCAAGTTTTGCTAAAGCATAATGGGCATCATTTGGCTTTGCATCAAGATAAATAAGATTTTCTTTGTAATATTCGTAAAATTTATCTGTATGTCTTTGAAAGAATGAGTGGCTGATAAGTGTTTCCGGAGAATAACCATACTTAGTTTTAGCCTTGTAAAGACCATCTTCACTTCTAAAATCCGGAATATGACTTTCAGTAGAAACACCTGCACCACCAAAGAAAACTATGTTATTGCTTTCTTTAATCAACTTTACCAATTCATCATACATTTTTCTCATTCCTTACTTTTTCAACAAAATGAGCTATCTTCTTCAATGCCTTTTTAATTTCATCAATAGAATAAGCATAAGAACATCTTATATGACCTTCTCCACACTTACCAAAAGCAGTACCTGGAACTACAGCAACCTTTTCTTCAAAAAGAAGTCTTTCGCAAAATTCATCAGAACTTAAACCTGTAGACTCAATACTTGGGAATAAATAGAAAGCACCCTCTGCATCAAAGCAATCAAGACCCATATCCAAAAAGCCTTTACGCATAACACGTCTACGCATATCGTATTCCTTACGCATATTATCAATAGAGTCTTCACAATTCTTTATTGCCTCAACTGCTGCCCACTGGCTAGTAGTTGGTGCACACATAATAGCATACTGATGAACCTTTGTCATAGCTGAAATAATAGGTGCCGGACCGGCAGCATAACCTAATCTCCAACCTGTCATAGCATAAGACTTTGAAAAACCATTAATAACAATAGTCTTATCTCTCATACCCTCAAAGGAAGCAATGGAAACATGTTTCTTGCCACCATATGTAAGCTCAGAATAAATTTCATCACTAATAACTAAAATGTCTTTATCCTTTAAAACTTCAACTATTTTTGCTAAATCTTCTTTTTCCATTAAAGCCCCTGTGGGGTTGTTAGGATAAGGAAGTATAATAGCCTTTGTTTTATCTGTAATTTTTTCGATAAGTTCTTCAGGTGTAATTTTAAAATTATTTTCAGCCTTAGTATCGAGAACTACCGGCACACCGTCAGCCAATTCTACAATATTCTTGTAGCATACAAAACTTGGTTCCGGAACGATAACTTCATCCCCAGGATTAAGAGTTGCTCTAAAAGCAAGGTCGATAGCTTCACTTGCACCTACTGTAATAATTAATTCTGTTTTTGGTATATATCTTACGCCAAGTCTATCAAAGAGGTAATCACTTACTCCTGTTCTTAATTCCATAAGACCTGCATTTGAAGTATAAACTGTCTTACCCTTTTCAAGAGTATAAATGGCTCTTTCTCTTACTGACCAAGGTGTATCAAAATCAGGCTCACCTACACCTAAAGATATTACACCCTCTATTTCGTTTGCTACATCAAAAAATTTTCTTATGCCAGAAAAAGGCATATCTTTAACCTTTGATGACACAAAATCCTCTGGTTTCATCATGGTGAAACAATCATCCTTTCATCTTCCGTATCTTTCTTTTCAAGAACTACACCATGGTCCTTGTATTTTTTAAGTACAAAGTGAGTTGCTGTACTAAGAACTGAATCAAGTGTAGAAAGCTTATTAGAGATAAAGAAAGAAATTTCTCTAATATTTTTACCTTCCATCATTACAAGTAAATCAAAACCACCTGACATAAGGTAAACTGATTTTACCTCGTCAAAGCCATATATTCTTTCAGCTATTTTATCAAAACCTCTGTCTCTTTGTGGAGTAACTTTGACTTCAATCATGGCTGTAACATATTCTCTATCTGTCTTATCCCAGTTAATAAGTGTACTGTAGCCACAGATGATATTTTCTTCTTCCATCTCCGCCATGGCTTCCATAATATCCTCCGGTGTTTTGCCCAACATCGCCGCTAGGTCTTCTACACTTATTCTGCTGTTGTTTTCCAAAATTTCTAATATAAGTCTTTTCATGTCTTACTCCTTTCTCAATAAATATTATCTATTTATTATACTATAACACATCTTTAAAGTCAAACATACAAAACCCAAAAGCCCTTTATTTTTCTTCTTTTTTCCTTAAATTAACTGTATTTACCAATTTTCCACATTCTTTTAAAATATCATCTATATTTTCATTATGGCAATAGCTGTCATCTATAGTTATTTTTATATTTCCAATTTGTTCTGTCTTTTTCATATTAAACCACCTCTTTTTATTCATATTCTCAATTATAAAAAATATAATTTTCTCAAAGTATTTCAGGTGATATTATGGCATACTGTATGTATTTAAGAAAATCCAGAGCTGACAAAGATTATAAGAACTCATCAACAGAAACTATACTCAACAGGCACGAAAAAGCATTAACGGAACTTGCTCAAAAAAATAATTATGACATTTCAAAAATATTTAGGGAAGTTGTTTCTGGTGAAACTTTAAGCCAAAGACCTCAGATGCAAATATTGTTAAATGAAGTTGAAAACAATATGTATGACGGTGTACTGGTAATGGAGGTTGAAAGACTTGCAAGAGGAAATTCTGTTGACCAAGGTATTATCGCCCAAGCCTTTAAATACTCAAATACATTAATAATAACACCTACAAAAACTTATGACCCACAAAATGAATTTGACGAGGAATATTTCGAATTTGGACTATTTATGAGCAGGCGAGAATACAAAACAATTAACCGTAGACTAAATGCCGGCCGTCTAGCCTCTTGTAAGGAGGGAAAATTTGTAGGTTCTATAACTCCCTATGGATATACAAAGGAAAAACTAAAAAATCAAAAAGGTTACAAGCTTGTACCAGACCCTGATGAAAGTAAAGTTTTGGAATTAATATTTGATTTATACACAAATTCTATGGGTATAAGAAATATTTGTAAACACCTTGACAATTTAGGTATAAAACCAAGAAATTCTGAAAATTGGAGCACCTCAACAATACGAGATATTTTAAAAAATCCCGTATACATAGGCAAAATACTTTGGCAAAAAACCTATTCTACCAAAACTACAAAAGATGGCTTTGTAAAATCCAAAAGATACAAAAATAAAGAGGATTTTTACACATTCAATGGAATACATAGTCCACTAATATCAGAAAATACATTTCAAAAAGCACAAAATATACTATTACAAAACTCTCATCCACCGGTAAATAACACTTCATTAAAAAATCCATTTGCAGGTATTCTATACTGTAACTTGTGTGGAAAAGCCATTGTCAGAAGATTTGTAAACAATAAATACCAATACCTTATGTGTAACAATCCTAATTGCCAAAACATGACTATAGAACTAAAAACCGTTGAAAACTGTATTCTAAATATTATAGAAAATCATTTTAACTATACTACTTCGCCTACTGTTTTCGAAAAAGAAGACAACACCAATGAATTATTCTATATCAATAAAGAAATTAAGAAGCTAAAACTTCAACTTAGTAATATTTTTGACCTACTTGAGCAAAAAATCTACAGTAAAGAAACTTTTTTAAAGCGAAAGCAACTATTGGAAAAAAATATAGAGATATTAACATTACAAAAAGAAAAATTTGAAAATAATATTCCTCAACAAAATTCCATTAATACGCCTGTTACAATTTTAGCACTGTATAATAAACTAGAAGATATAAAATACAAAAATCAATTACTTAAAAACATCTTTAGTAAAATATACTATTCCAAGATTGACAACAATATTAAAATAACAATATATAGCAAACTCCCTATAAAGTAATTTTGCAACTGTAGTGTACCTAGGAATTGGCTCATATTGAAATTGTAGGTGCTATGTGCTTACAGCTTAGTGAAAATGCTGACCCAGAGGAAATTAAGGCTGCTGGTTTTGATTCTTATTTTGTAGACCATGGAACTGGTGTATATCCTTGTAGTGCTTCTGGCGTGCCTTTCAATGCAGCTTGCCTTGCATCAAAAGGAGACCCTATAACAGACCTCAATGAAGACCTCGCTGCCGAACAGAAAGCCAGAACAACTTATGAATACCTTATGAAAATGACAGACGACCCTGATGTATTAGAGCCATTAAAGTTCCTTAGAGAACGCGAAATTGTTCATTATCAGAGATTTGGTGAGGCCCTTAGAATTGTTCAAGATAAATTAAATAGCAACGACTTTTTCTATATGCGTCCTAATAGGTCAAAAGACTGCAACAAACCTAGTAGCAGACCAATGGACAGAGATATGGATAAAAATATGAAAGATTGTATGCCAAAGTGTAGATAAACACAAAAAAGGAGAGAACCTTATAGGTTCTCTCCTAAAACTTGAATTATGCTGTAACTTCTGGTGTTACAGGAATATTCTTTTGTTTTCTCTTTTTATCGAAAATAGTGTAGCCTACAAGTGCAACAACAGAAACACAAGAAATGGCAAGACCAGGTACAAGACCTCTAGTCTTAAACTTGAACTCTACAGTATGTTCGCCCTGTGTAATATCAACACCAATAACACCTCTGTTACCAATATCAACCTTATCAACAGCCTTACCGTCTACAAATACGTGCCAACCATCTACATAAGGAATTGAAGTAAACATTACGCCATCTTCCTCTGCATTAATAGTACCTGTAATATCTGTATCCTTAAAGTCTGTAATGTTGAATGTATGCTGATTAAGTTTATCATAAGCCTGCTGGAATACAGAATCGTTATAGCTTGCAGCATAAATCTTAACAGTACCGTCTTTTCTGTAAGTCTTTTCGAATTCACCCTTGTTTGTAAGAGCAAATGAAACAGTAATCTTTTCACCCTTTGAAACGTGACCTACATCAAATAAACTCTTACCGGCACTAAGTTCTCTATCTTCATTAGCTGTGTTTGTAACATACTTAACTCTCTTAGCATTTCCGGCATCTACATATACGAATAAATACTGGTCCTTATCAGAAACTATTTCAGCAGTTACTGTAGGTTCTAATGAAAGGTTTGCTGGTTCAGTAAGTGTATACTTAAATGTATTATTACCTTCTTCATCTCTTGTGTTCATAAATGTCTTATTAAGGCTTGTAATAGGAACATCTGTAAACATTTCGCCACTAACACCGGCAGCATCATTTATAAACTGATTTTGAACTGCGAAAGGAGTGGAATCCTTAGTTTCCCAATTCTTAATCTTTGAGTCAGTCATAAATCCTAAAGGAAGAACTCTATCATTCTGATATACCCAAACATTATCAATCTGGTCAATCTTATGATAACGTTCATTCTTAATTTCACCATTACCACTATCATCAGCCTTATTCATAACATATTTAACATCGAAAAGTGCATCAACTAAAGCTGTTGGGTCATAGTATCTGTAAGAGTTACCTGTAGCAGCAATACCTAATGAACCAATAAAGTCTGAAATACCACCTGGAGCAAGAGATGAGAACTGTGAAAATCCTCTATAGTGATATAATGCTGCATCATTTATAGTTGTAAATCTTCTAAATTCGGTTCTATAGAAATTACCATTTTCCTTTTCGTTAAGTTTTGCTACAGCCTCATCAGTTGCAGGAATGTACTTAACATATGAATCTCTGCTTGTTGTTCTATCAAGACCTACATAGCTTGAGAACAATGCTTCTGCAACAGCAAATACGAAAAATACTGTAAACACAGTTGCATAACCTGTACTTTCTGTACCCTTGTAAATATTTAGAAGTATAATGTAGCAAATCATAGCAACAATATTAATTACAATATCGCCATTATCAAGAACTCTATCAATATCACTAATATTCGGAGCAAGTACAAATTCTGTTAAAAGAATTATACAAGTGTAAATTATGAAAGCATAATTCAAAATATCTAACTTAGTGTTTTTAATATCCCAAAATGCTACAAAAGCAAGTCTAAGCATAATGAAACTATATATAAATGTATATCTGTGAGGTAAGTTAGATGGGAAGTGGGCACCATGGATAAGGTAATCCAAAGGCTTGATACAGCTACATAAGAGCATAAATATCAAAAGTGCTGCCATACCAATTTTTTCTTTTTTATTAACTCTCTTATTTGCAAAGTATAATGGAGCAAGCATAACTGCAAGAACACCACTGTATACGTTTGGTAAGTCCTCATTTCTGGCAAGTACAACCGGTCTTGCACCAATGAAGTGGTTTGTAATAAGCTGATATACATTCTGATATATTTCAAACTTAGGAAAACCTGTGTTACTTGTTGCTGTCTGTCCTAAGGCAAGGGCTGTAGGTATTGTCAAGAACATTGAAATACCACCACCTATTATAGAAACAATAGCAAACTTTATAAATCTTGAAATCATTACCTTCTTATCGTGTTTCCAATCATAGTTAGAGAACAACATAACAAGGAAATAAAGTGATGCAAAAATACAAATAATAAAGGCAATATAGAAGTTTACAATAATAACTATTGCCAATGTAATTGAATAGAATAAATGCTTATCTTCTTTTACAAGTTTTTCTATTCCAAGAGCTATAAGTGGGAATAATGCAACTGAATCAAGCCACATTACATTCCAATAGTAGCCAGTTACGAAAGCTGTAAAGGCATAGAAAACACCAAATACAACAATACTCATATCATTTCTCTTAAAAGATTCCTTAAGGTAGTATGCAAAAAACGCACCACAAAAAGCAATTTTTAAAAGAATGAAAAGTGCAAGAGCTTCAGGCATATTTCCCTGAGGGAAAAGCAATATTAAAAAGCTCAACGGACTGGTTGTATAGTAAGCAAGCTGTGTATAAAACTCTTTACCTAAACCACCTTCCCAACTATAGAACAAACTCTGGTGATTTAAAATACGACTTCTTAATTCTTCGTGGAAAGGTCCATACTGATGATACAAGTCAACCTTTAAAACAATCTGGTCGCCAAAAGGATATACTCCTCTGAACCAATAAGTTGCACACATAATAAGTGCAGCAACAAAAAATGTTAAAATAACAAATTTGTTTTCCAAAAACCAATTTTTATTTCTTTCGTAAGATGGTAGTTCAATACTTCCACCGTCAGCAAAAGAAACAAATTGCTTTTTCTTTTTACTTTGATAACCCATTTTCTTTCTCCTTATTTTTTGAATATAAATAATTTACTAAATACATAATTCATAACTACAATAGCAAACTGTGCAAGTATTTTGCATATTGTGTCATTTATTCCTATAAGTATAGCAGTTATGTACATCCAAGCCATTTCAAAACCAAAGGAGAAAAGTCTTGCCCCTACAAAGGCTGACATCTCTCTCAATAAATCTTTGAATCCTTTAGTTTTTGACTGGAAAACCCATATTTTATTAGTAACATAGGCAAAGGCAACTGCACATACCCAAGACACAACATTTGAACACATTACAGTTTCATCATAGCCAATGAAATTAATTAGTATTCTACTTGAAATATAATAAGAACCTATACTAACAACTGTAGCAAGGACACCAAATAATAAATAACTTATGGTTTCCCTGTTTAACAGCTTAGCCATTATTTTCTCTACCATTTATCTCCTCCCGTAATCGTGCTTTGGGTCTTTGATGTTAGTCTTACCTATTATATATATAGGTCTGTTTTTGACTTCCATATACATTTTGCCAATGTATTCACCCAAAATACCACAGCACAATATTATAAATCCACAGAGGAAAAGCATTATTGCCAAAAGTGAGGCATAGCCTGGAACACTTTTGCCTGAAATTAAAGTCTTTACAACAACGCCTATGAAATAAATAAATGAACAAGTTGATACTACTGAACCAACAAGTGTTGCTATTTTCAAAGGTGCTGTAGAAAAGGCTGTTATGCCATTTATTGCATACTTAAATAATGACCAAAAGCTCCACTTTGTTTCGCCGGCAGCTCTTTCCACATCGTAGAACGAAATCCACTTTGTGTCAAAACCAACCCAGCTAAATATACCTTTGCTAAATCTTTGAACTTCGCTCATAGCAAGTACAGCATTTATCATATTTCTGCTCATCATTCTAAAGTCACCTGCACCGTCAGGCATATCAACTTCAGAAATTTTGTTTATAAGCTTGTAGAACTTTCTTGTAAACCAAGTTCTAAGAGGTGGGTCACCGTCACGAGATGCTCTGTTGGTGGCACAGCAGTCATAGCCCTCCTCCATTGCTTCAAGCATTTTAGGAATAAGTGCCGGTGGATGCTGTAAATCTGCATCAAGCAAAACAGCGTAATCCCCACTTGAATTTTTAAGACCTGCGTACATAGCAGATTCCTTACCAAAATTTCTTGAAAAAGATATATATTTAACTCTATCATCTTTTTCGGCAAGGGATTTCATAATATCCAGAGTGTTATCCTTACTTCCGTCATTTATGAATATAAAACCAAAATCGTAACCCTCTATGCTATCAACTACTTTTACTGCTTCATCATAAAACATTTGTAAAACAGCAGACTCATTGTAGCAAGGAACTATTAATTCTACTTTCATAATAAGCTCCTTTCTTTTGTACAAAATACTTGTCTATAATAGACCAAATCCATTTTATTTTACTCCATAAATGAATTTATATCAACTGTTTTTTGTTGTTTTCAATAAAATTACATTTTAATTTTATATATAAACTTTTAATCATTATAGTGCAATATTCCTTTTGTCCAAAAAAACATAACATTAACAGCACTTTTGTGCTGGCATACATAAAAATATATATGTTTTCCATAATTTTTTTAAGAAATAGATTGTAAAACTGTAAATTTTTTTAATTTTCAACTAATCGTAATATAAATCTATTGCTAGATTAGTTAAAATGTGGTATTATGTAGTTGTATAATATTAAGGAGGTAAGAAACCTAATGAACATTTTAGATAAGTACATTGACCAGTTATTGGAAAAAAGTACACCACAGGCACCTATTTGGAATATTGAAAAAATAAAGAGCGGTAAGCCATCTACTTGGAACTATATTGACGGCTGTATGATTAAGGCAATTCTTGACCTTTATGCTATTAAGGGCGACAAGAAATTCCTTGAATTCGCAGATAGTTTTATTGACTACTTCGTTCAGGAAGATGGTTCAATTCATTCATATGACCCTCTTGAATACAATATTGATAACGTAAATGCTGGTAAGACACTTTTCGAACTTTACAAACTCACAGGTAAAGAAAAGTATCGTAAGGCTATTGAAACTATTTATTCTCAGGTTAAATTCCAGCCTAGAACTAAGGAAGGTAACTTCTGGCATAAACTTATCTACCCATATCAGGTTTGGCTTGACGGTCTTTACATGGGTCAGCCATTCTATGTTCAGTATGAAGCTGAATTTAATAACTGTGAAAACATTATGGACAGTTTCAACCAGTTTATGAATGTTTATGAAATTATGAGAGACCCTAAGACAGGTCTTTACTACCATGGTTATGATTCTACAAAGCAGATTTTCTGGGCTGATAAGGAAACAGGTCTTTCTAAGAACTTCTGGATTAGAGCTTTAGGTTGGTACTCAATGGCTCTTATTGATACTGTTGCAGTTATGCCTGACCAGTTCCAGGAACAGAAGGACAAGCTTTGCTCAATCTACAAGGAATTAATTGACTCTATGCTTAAGTTCCAGGACCCAAGTGGTATGTGGTATCAGGTAGTAGACCAGGGTGGTAAGGAAGGTAACTACCTTGAAACAAGTGGTAGTGCTATCTTTGCATACTCTATTATGAAGAGTGTAAGAATGGGTATCCTTGATAAGTCTTACTTCAAGCACGGCTTAAAGGCATTTAACGGTACTTGTGACAAGTATCTTTCAGAAAAGGACGGCGAACTCCAGCTTGATGGTATCTGTCTTGTTTCTGGTCTTGGACCTTATGACAACAAACGTCGTGACGGTACATTCGAATACTATATGAGTGAACCAATCGTTTCTAACGATGCAAAGGGTGTTGCTCCTCTTGTTCTTGCTTACATAGAAACTCTTTACTACTTAAAGAATTCAGAACACTATACTGAAACTAAGTAATATATGAGATTAAAGAACTCAAAAAATGCCCTACTTTGGATTTTTAAGTATTCTAAGTCCAATCTTCCTTGGGTTGTTCTTTTATCTGTTATTACTGGTATAATTTCTTTTGGCTATATATATCTGGCACTTGTTTCTAAACGAGTGCTGGATATAGCAACCAAAGATGTTGACGGCTCTTTATTGCTTTCTATTTTAGAAATTGCTGGAATAATTATTTTACAATGTGTCCTCAACATAATATATGCAAATATATTTATCAGAGCCGACGGTAGAATGGATGTTAGAATTAAGCAAGGTTTATTTTCAAAATTACTGGGTAAGAAATGGCAGAATTTGAATGAATATCATTCAGGAGAAATCATAAACCGATTTACTTCTGATGTCGATACAGTTATTGACGGTATTCTCAATATTCTGCCTACTTCTATTTCATTGCTTACTCGTTTAATAGCCGGACTTTGGGTGCTGTTTGCCATTGATTGGCGATTTACTATTGCTGTAATGGCTCTTGGTGTTGTTATATTTATTGCAGGAAAGATATATAGCAAGCATTTTAAGTATCTTCATAAGGAACTTCAGTCTGCCCATGGTGTTGTACGTTCTTTTATACAGGAATGTTTTGAAAACATTATGGTAATTAAGTCCTTTGCAAATGACGATATAGTAAAAGATAGGCTTTTATTTAAACAAAAAAATATGCTTAAACTTATGTATAAAAAACAGTCCATAAGTAATGTGGCAAATACCGGCGTATATATGTTGTTTACCGGTAGTTACTACATAGCTTTAATATGGGGTGCTTTAAATATAAGTATGGGTATGATTACATTTGGTACTTTAACAGCCTTTTTGCAAATTTTAGACCAAATAAAAGGACCAATGGCAAACATCAGTGGTCTGATACCTAAATTTTACTCTATGACTGCATCTGCTGAAAGACTTATGGAACTTGAAAATCTTCCTGACGAAAAGGAATTAAATCAGCTTGAAAACGTTTCTTCTATTTATGAATCTATGAAGAATATTAATATAGAAAATATTTCTTTTTCATATAAAAATGATTTAGTGCTTTCAAATGCCAGTGCTAAAATAGAAAAAGGTGAGTTGGTTGCTATTGCCGGTCCTTCCGGTATAGGTAAATCAACATTGATGAAACTTTTTCTTGGACTTATTGAGCCAAAAAGTGGTTCTATATTTTTCGAAACCGACTCTGGTAAAATTGATATAACAAGTGGCACAAGAAGAATGTTTTCATATGTTCCTCAAGGTAATTTTATATTATCAGGTACTATAAAAGAAAACATTTCCTTTGCTTCACCAAATGCAACAGATGAACAAATCGAAAATGCAGCAAAAAATGCCGTTATACTGGATTTTATAAATTCTTTACCGGATAAAATGGAAACCATTGTAGGCGAAAGGGGATTAGGTTTAAGTGAAGGACAGATTCAGAGAGTGGCTGTGGCAAGAGCTTTATTAAGTGATGCCCCTATTCTTCTCCTTGATGAAGCAACATCTGCCCTTGATGAACACACAGAAAAGACGTTAATCGAAAACATTAAATTATTGCATAATAAAACTTGTATTTTTATATCCCACAAACCTTCTACAATAAGTATGTGCGACAGAATAATAAGTTTTGATAACAAAAAACTTATTCCTACTACATATGAAGAAATTGCAAGGTCTTGGAATTGATTAAGTTATATTTATGTAATTTTTTGCAAAAAAGAATTAAGTTTATTGACTTTATATTTCAAAAGTGCTACAATTTACCTAAGCATGAAAAAGTGCGACAAATAATGAAAGGTGGATATATCTAATGAACGATGTATTAAAGAAATTAAGTGCAATTGGTATTGTACCTGTTGTTGTAATCAACGATGCTGACAAGGCAGTACCTTTAGCTAAGGCTTTAGTTGAAGGTGGTATTCCATGTGCTGAAGTAACATTCAGAACTGCTGCTGCTGAAGAAGCTATCAAGAGAATGGCTGAAGAAGTACCTGAATTAATCGTAGGTGCTGGTACAGTATTAACTAAGGAACAGGCTGACAAGGCAGTTGCTGCTGGTTCTAAGTTCCTCGTATCTCCTGGTTTAGACCCTGAACTTATTGCTTACTGTCAGGAAAAGAACTACCCACCATTTACTCCTGGTACAACTAACCCTTCTGACCTTAACCATGCTGTTAAGCTTGGTCTTGAAGTAGTTAAGTTCTTCCCTGCTGAAGCTGCTGGTGGTCTTAAGATGATTAAGTCTATGGCTGCTGCTTTCACTAACCTTAAGTTCATGCCTACTGGTGGTATCAATGCTGGTAACGTAAACAGCTACTTATCATTCAACAAAATCATCTGCTGTGGTGGTAGCTGGATGGTTCCTGGTAAGTTAATTGACGAAGGCAAGTTCGATGAAATCGTTGCTCTTTGTAAGGAAGCTGTTGCTACTATGCTTGGTCTTGAAGTTCTTCACGTTGGTATCAACACAGAAGATGACAAGGCTGCTATGGGTGTAGCTAACAAGTTCAACCAGTTATTCAACTTCCCTATCGACGAACACAACTCTGCTGTATTCGCTTCTAAGGGTATCGAAGTTAGAAAGCAGATGTTCAAGGGTAAGAACGGTCATATCGCTATTGCTACTAACTATATGGATAGAGCTATTCGTTACATTGAAGCTATGGGTGGCGAATTCGATATGGATAGTGCATCTGTTAAGGATGGCAAGATTACTTCTATCTACCTTAAGGAAGAAATTGGCGGTTTCGCTATTCACCTTGTTCAGAAGTAATATACATAACAATTCATTTGGTGGACAGTTTCTGTCCACCTTTTTTATTTGCCTTGTCTATCCAAGCCATCGGATTAATCTTTCAGCTCATTATAAGAACAAAAAAGACATCTCAATTTCTAAGATGCCTTTTCAATCCCTATTGTTCTAATATTTCTTTTGCCATATCTTTATATTGCTGTACTACTTCTGCCGGTTCAACTATTTTAACCCCTGAACCCAATCCAAATAGCCAGCCAAAAAATTGTTTACTTACAGCTACCATAATATGTACTACAAAATGGTCATCGTCTAATCTTCGCATAGACACGTCAGTACCAAATCTATCTATAATAACATTTGCCATATTGTTATCACAGCAAAGTGTTACCTTTTTCATTTCTCCATTAAACATAGAAAAATGCTTTTCACTAAATTCCAAAGAATTAAAATCCCTAAACCTTTCAACACCTTCAGGAGTTCTGTCTTTATTTGTAACAGATACTTTGTCCATTTTATCAACCCTAAAAATTCTGGCCTCTGTTGGATTTTCCGGTGTAGATGTCATACAATAGTAAGCAGTGTTATCCCAACACAAATCCCAAGGGTTTACTACCCTTTGCTTGCCCTCATTTGAATACTTTTTCTCTTTATCAGGTGTCCAGCTATAGTATCTAAATGAAATTTGTTTATTATTCTCTATTGCCTCCATAATTTTATCAATGGCAATAAGAACCATTTCATTATCACTTTTTATTTTCTCTGTAAGTGCCTTGTTCACTCTCATAGACTTAGCTTCATATTCACTTACAAGACCCTTTAATTTTTCTATTAATTCTCTTGTTTTCTTTCTACTTATAAACCTAGAATACTGTACTGCATCAATAAGAGCCTTAACTTCAGCAGTCTCAAAATCTCTGCCTAAAATTCTATATCCACTGCGTCTTGAAGAATCTACATCTGTGCCATATTTTCTAAGCATTTCCATATCATTGTAAATACTTTTTCTCTCTGCTGCAATATCCTTTTCTGCTAAAAGATTAATTATTTCTTCCATTTTTAAATAATGTTCTTCATCAGTTTTTTCCAAAAGAATATCTTTAAGATAAAGCAGTTTCAGCTTTTGTTTTTCAGATTTTGCCACTCTAACACCCCACTTACACATATACTTTAATTATAGTTTACATATAATTATATTTCAACACGACTTAAATACATTTTAAAGCCGAATAAAGACAAATAAGTGACAAAAAACCTCTAAAAAACAATTTTTATTATTCTATTTACTTCTTTGCCTGAGCCAAAGCTTTATCAACAGCCTGCAATATTATATCCTCAGAAACTGGGTAAGCACTGCTTCTTGGAAAATCTGTAGACTGATTTGCTACAACTTCCTTTGATACTTCTGCAATACAAGAACTAAAAGATGGATAAAACACCTCTTGACTTTGATTTAAGTTGCTTAAAGCCACATTTTCTATTTGATTTTTACTTACAGTTACTTCCACATTTATAGGATTTCCCTGTAAAATTATTTCTGCCGTATATGTACCTGGAGCATATGTAGCCTTTGACTCCCCTCCAAATAAATTAATAACTGCAAATATAATACCTGCCCCAACTATTACTCCAATTAACACTTTAATAATTTTACCCAAACTAACTACCATAAATTTTGGTTGCATAAATTATCCTCCCTAAATTTCTAATGGTATATAATATTCTTACAATTTTTTAATTATGTATAAATTCAGTTAGTAAATATCCCAACAATATGCTATAATCTATTTATACTAAAATTTTAAACACAATTAGATTGAGGTGACTTCATTGGCATTACGATATATATTAGGTGGAATAAATAGTGGTAAAACATTTACTTGTGTAAATGAAATAATACAATCTGCTGAAAATAAAGATAAAACTATTCTCTATATAGTACCTGAACAATTTTCAATGCAATCTCAGAAAAATATATTGTCTAAAATGAAAAACTGTGTATCTATGAATATTCGTGTATTCGGTTTTAAACATTTTGCCTACTACTTACTCTCAAAATGTGGCTCAATGAATAAAGTAGTTTTAGATAACATAGATAAAGCCATTCTGTTAAAGAAAGCTGCTTATAGCCTAAAAAGAAATGGCAAAGAAAAGTTGTACTACAATAAAGTTATGGAAAATCAAGGCTTTCTTGATAAGCTTGGTACTTTAATAACTGAATTTTCACAGTATCAAATATCATCTGATGACCTGTCAGATTTTGCCCTTTCTATTGAAAACGAAAAAGGTGAAATTAGTGGTCTTAATGACGATTTTGTTGGAAAAATAAAATCTATTTCTGCTTTATACAATGAATATTCAAACCTATTGGAAGGCTTTGTTTCTGCTGACGGTATTTTAGATATACTATACGAAATACTTTCCTCTGATGAACTACGCCCAAAAGCCTTAGACAACGCCTATGTCTGGATAGATGCTTTTAATGGCTTTACTCCTCAGGAATATAAAATTATTGAAGCATTATATAAATACACTAATGACGTCAATATAGCTTTCACAGTTGATACTCCTAAGACATATTACGAAAAAATTGACTTATTAGAACCATATTATGAAATAAAAAAATGTATCAATAGGCTTACTGAAATGGCTGGTACAAAAAATGTTAAAATGTCAGTAGTTAGTCAGGACGAAAATACTAAAACTCCTGAATTAGAATATTTGGGCAAAAATTTCCTTAACCATTTTCCAGAGCCTTATAGAGATAACGTAAACAATATTGAAATTGTAGAAGCTAACAATAAATACGATGAAATAGAAAATTTATGCTACTCTATCAGAGAAATGGTTATGAACAAAGGCTATAAATATGGTGAAATAGGTATTATAACCTGTGACGACAGCTATAACATTCCTCTTTGTTATGGTTTAAAGAAATATGATATACCTAACTTCCTCGACAGTAGAATAAATATTACTAATCATATTTTACCTGTATTTATACTTTCTGCTATTGAAATTATAAATACTAACTGGTCACCAAAGGCTGTATTTGACTATTTAAAAACAGGTCTTGTAACATTCATTACCCCTGATAGTACAGCTACATTGGAAAATTATGTATTAGAACATGGTATTACCTATTCTTGGGAAAAGCCTTGGGAATATGGTTTCAAAAACAAAAGTGATGAATTTAAAAAACTTATAAATACTCACAGAGAGAATGTATATAATTCTCTCAAAATTTTATTAAATATAAAACCTAGCAAAAAATATTCCATCAAAGAAATAAGTGTAAAGATTTTTGAATTTTTAGAGTCTTCAAACATACAAAACAAGCTAAATACAGCTACTAGAAATAAGACTATAGAACAGCAGGAATTAAATCACCAGGTATGGAATACTGTAACAAACGTTTTTGAAAAAATGGTGGATAACTTAGGTGACGAAGAAGTAAATTTAAAAGAATTTTATGCACTTTTGACAGCAGGTCTTTCCACAGCCACAGCCGGTATGGTTCCTCCTACTCAGGATAGCCTTGTAATTGGTGATATGGTACGAACTCGTTTACCAAAAATAAGAGCATTATTTATTTTAGGTGCAAACGAAGGATTTTTACCAAAAACAAATAGTGATACTGCCCTTATAACCGATAAAGAACGTGCAAAAATCGCAGAAGTGTCTGCCTATAAAATAGTAACTGCACCAAATATAATAAGTAAAATAAATCAAGATCTTTTAAACATTTATTTTGCAATTACAAAACCTGATGACTACTTATATATTAGCTATAGTTTAAATGCTTTACCATCTAAAGGAGATTTACTTCCATCAGATATAGTGCTAAAAATAAAAAATATTTTCCCTGAAATTAAAACAACTAAAGCCTTGGAAAATATTAAATTTGTAAATGACTTAAATGCAAAAAGACCAGCATTTGAATATTTGATTGATACAATTTCCGGTAATGGCGAATTAAATGACAACGAAAAAAATCTTTATAAATATTTTGCTTTAAATAACCAGCCTTACTCAGAGGAAATAAAAACACTTCTTAATACTGTATCTGCTACTGATACTAACTGCCTTTCTGAGGAATCTATGGACAAACTTCTTAGAGGAGACGTAGACGTAGTTAAAAAGTTAAATTTAAGTGTTTCAAAATTGGAAACCTATTCCAGTTGTCCTTTTAAGTATTTCCTTAAACATTTACTGGATTTGAAAGAAAGAGCTGTTTACTCCTTAGACAGTATGGATTATGGTAATATTTATCATTCTGTTACTGAAAAAGTATTGAGAAATAACTACAAAGAACTTTCTGAAAATTTACCTGCAATATTAAAGGATTATTCAGAGGTTACAGATTACGAAAATTACACAAAAGACTATAAAAACACTTATACACAATACAAAAACTTTGTTTCAAAATTTGTTGAAAAGTACACTGATGAATATACAAAACAGGAACTTGACAAAGACAACTTTACAACAAGTTTTACAGCTTTAGAATCACTAAACAGAGTTAAAAAAATTGCAACTGACTATATACTTGCAACAACTACACAAATAGAAACAAGTCTGTTTAAGCCTTTTGATTTTGAAGTTAAGTTTGGTAAAGACGGTACTTTTCCACCTATTGAAATACCTATAAAAGATAACATAAGTATTAATTTTACTGGTCAGATAGACAGAGTTGATATATATGACGATGATGACACTGCATATGTAAAAATTGTTGATTATAAAAGTAAGGACAGAGAAAAAATAGAACCTACTGATAGTCATAAACTTACAACAGACAAAATAGATAATATGCTTTTAATGCAGTTACCAACTTATTTATCTGCTTTCGTGGACTTTCTGAATAAATACTTTAATAACAAAATAGCATTAAACACAGAAGATAAAGATACTGCTATAAAATACAAAAAATTAAAGAGCAGTCACCATAAGGTGCAACCTGCTGCTATGTTATATTCTGAAATTTTTAAACCTATAAGTTCTGACAGCTTTAAAAATAAAAATTTAGCAAATAAACGAGCATACTACTACGGTGCAGAAGGAATATTCTTAGATTCTATGAAAGTTGCTTTAGACCTTAGGAACAAAGACACCGAAAAAAATAATTTTTACAATATAAAATATCTAAACCCAGATATTAAAAGTGATAAAAATTATAGTGTTTCCATATCTGATGAAGATGAATTTCAGGCAGTATTAGACTCTAATGCAAACAATTTAAAAAAATTAGGTGAAGACATTATTAATGGGCTTATTCCTATTTGCCCTTTTGTTCAGGATAAAAAAAATAAAGATAATGATGGCTCAGCGTGTAAATATTGCCCTTATTCTGAAATATGCAAAAAGGATATTAAGGAAATTAATATCAGAGAATTTGTAAAAAAAGACTGATTTTTTAACTTAAATACTTAAGTTCATTTTTTGATTAAAATATACTAAATTTGTTTACAATTATCCTCTGTCATATTTGTATAATTTACGGCTTATTTCCTCTATATAATTGACTTTTTTATATCAATGGTGTAAAATAAAGAAGATATTTTTATGGAGGGTGACTAATGAATAATTCAGACGATAAAAATAAAATAAATAATGATTCAAAATCAAAAAGTGTTTTTCCAATTTCCTTAAATCTAAAAGGAATTGGCTTGGAAAAGACTCTAGTTGCACTTTCTATTCTTTTGTTAGTAATTATTGCTATTGCAGCTGTATTCCATTCAGTTATTGTTCCTATTACAAAAAATAATGCTAAAATAAATGACCAACTTTATAATGCTTATGCTCATGTTGATGATTTTAAGAAAAATGTATACGGCGAAGACCAGACACCTAATATGGAAAACAATGTTTTTCAGGATAAAAACATTGTAGGTATTTCTTGTTGGGGCGATAGTTTTAACATCGCAGCTAACCAGCAAACACCATCTTTTGGTGCTTACATAGCTGCTGCGTGCCAGACATACGTTTTCAATGTTGCAAGTAATAAGGATAATATTGAAATGGTTGCCGGTCGTCAAGGTGGTGTACCAATGATGATAAGCCCTTGCGATATTCCGGCAAAGAAACAAAGTGTTGAAATTACTCTTACAAATGAATATGGTACAGAACTTACACCTGACTTTTCAAAGAATGGTGGTCTTAACCCAGTTACTATAAACGGTGTTGAAGGTGTTATATCTTCTATAGATGACAAATATTACTTCACACGTTCACAAAGTGGTTATGAAACTTTTATATATCAGCCTACACCTGTTCAGACTAGAGCAATGGGTATAAGAAACAATGATATTTCTATATTCTTTATAGGTAGTGTAGACAAGCTCGAAACTAAAGAAAGAATGGTTGAAATATATCAGAAGATGACAAAGGCTCTTGGTACTGACCAATACCTTGTTGTCGGTCCTGTTAGTGGAGATACTGCAAAGGTTAATGAATACAACCAAGCCCTTGCTGCTGCCTTTGGCAATAAGTATTTTGACTTACACTCTTACTTATGTGGAGACCAGATTTTAAAAGATAACAAATTTAAACTCAACGAAGAAAATAAGAAAATGGCAGCTGCTGGTCAAATACCAAAAGCATTTTTATTGGATAATGAACACTTCAATCAGACTGCTAATGAAGCCATTGGTAAGAGACTTTCTCAGAAACTTTTAGAGCTTAAATACGTAGATAAAATACTTTAATATACGAGGTTTACTATGAAGATACATTTAAAATATATTTATGTTGGTATCCTTGCCCTTCTTGTACTGTGGTCAGGATTTAACATTTATAGTGGCTACCACAAGCTCAATGTTGAAAAAGCAGCTATAGCTAAACAGGCTGAAAATATGGATGCTCTTGTTAAGCAGTCTATAGATGCTTGCTACAAGGCTTATGATGATATTCACGCCACTCAGGAAGAAAAAGATAAATTAAAGGTTTACGAAGAAAACATTTCCAAAGCCTCTAATTCAAGAGTAAAAGCCGGAATTGCAATGTCTATGATTGATTATTCAATTATGCACATTACTTCAGCTACCCTTGAAACAATAACAGGTGACGATGACCAGTTTGTTGACCCTGCTCATAACTTTGCATTACAGGATTTAACAGATATTCAGACACAGCTTTTAGCCAGTCAGTCTACTGATACAGACGAAGACAGTGTTAATGCTACTGAAGAAGCTAGTTTTGCTGAAGAAACTACAAATTAGCTATTATAAAATATAAAGGAGTATTGAAAAATGGTTAGAACAAGATTTGCCCCAAGCCCAACAGGCTATATGCACATTGGTAATTTAAGAACAGCACTTTACGAATTTTTAATTGCAAAATCTGCTGGTGGTAGCTTTATTTTAAGAATTGAAGATACTGACCAAGAAAGATTTGTTGAAGGTGCTACAGATATTATCTATAAAACATTAGAAATGTCTGGCATTACACACGATGAAGGTCCAGACGTAGGTGGAGAATACGGACCTTACATTCAGAGTGAAAGAAAAAATGACTACATCAAATATGCTAAGGAATTAATTGAAAAGGGAGAGGCTTACTACTGCTTCTGTACTAAGGAAAGACTTGATTCCCTTAAGACTAACACTGGTCACGAAGATATTGTTCATTATGACAGACATTGTCTTAACCTTTCAAAAGAAGAAATTGAAGAAAACCTTAAAAATGGTGTACCTTACGTTATTAGACAGAAAATTAAGGAAGGTAAAACTACTTTCCACGATGAAGTATACGGTTCAATCACTGTTGATAACTCTGAAATGGAAGACCAGATTTTAATTAAGTCTGACGGTTATCCTACATATAACTTTGCTAACGTTATTGATGACCACGCAATGAACATTACACACGTTGTAAGAGGTGCTGAATACCTTTCTTCTACACCTAAGTACAACCTTTTATATGAAGCATTTGGTTGGGATATTCCTACTTATGTTCACCTTCCGGCAGTTATGAAAGACCAGCACCACAAGCTCTCTAAGAGAAACGGTGACGCATCTTTCCAGGATTTAGTTGCAAAGGGTTACTTACCAAAGGCTATTGTAAATTACATTGCCCTTCTCGGTTGGTCACCATCTATCAATCAGGAAATCTTCACTATGGAAGAACTTATCGAAAACTTTAGCATTGAAGGTCTTTCAAAATCTCCTGCTATTTTCGATATTGTAAAGCTTACTTGGATGAACGGCGAATACATTAAGAAAATGGATTTTGACGAATTCTATGAATTAGCTGAACCTGAATTAAAGGCTGCTATTAAAACAGAAGGTATTGACCTTAAAAAGGTTGCTGGATATATTCAGACAAGAATTGGTACATTAAAGGAAATCTCTGAAAAGGTTGACTTTATTGATACACTTCCAGAATATGACACAGCTCTTTATGTTCACAAGAAAATGAAGACTACTGAAGAAATGTGTCTTGAAAACCTTAAAAAGGTTCTCCCTGTTCTTAAGGACTTAAAGGAATGGAACAATGACAGCATTTACAATGCTATGCTTACTCTTGTAAAGGAAATGGAAATCAAGAATGGTCAGATGTTCTGGCCTGTAAGAACTGCCCTTTCCGGCGAACCAACTTCTCCATGTGGTGCAAGTGAATTAGCTGAACTTCTTGGCAAGGAAGAAAGTATTGCAAGAATTGAAAAAGGTATTGAATTATTAAGTAAATAATCGAATTTTAAGGAGGCTAAATTTAGCCTCCTTTTTTATTTTTAATATTAAACTAAAAAAATTGAACCAATTACTCGATTGACAACCCACAATTAACAGAGATAATTTCTATACAAAAAAATCTGTAGCCGGCAATTAAGCCAACTACAGATTTTTTTATTTATCTGATTTTTATTTATATTTTTCAATAGCCTTTTTAAAGCTAGGAAGTGATGCTTCTATCTTTTCCTTATCTACGCAGAAAGCTATTCTAAAATGCTCCGGACAGCCGAAATTTGAGCCTGGAACTAGTACAAGACCAAATTCCTTAGCATCAGCACAAAATTGCTTATCATCAGCAATAGGTGACTTAGGGAACATATAGAAAGTACCCTTTGGCTCAACTATTTCATAGCCCATTTCAACAAGTGCATTATAGAGTAACTTTTCATTTTCTTCATATACAGAAAGGTCAGCTGTTTTGCCTAAATTTCTTGCTACTACCTTCTGCATAAGACTTGGTGCATTTACGAAGCCTAAAATTCTTGTAGCAACATTAAGACCACTCATAACATCTTCAAAGTCTGCAATTTCATTTGGCACAACAAGATAACCAATTCTTTCCCCAGGAAGTGAAAGGCTCTTTGAATAAGAATAACCAACAATAGTATTGTTATAATACTTTGTTACATAAGGCACTTCTGTATTATTGAAAGCTATTTCTCTGTATGGTTCATCACTGAAAATATAAATTTCTGTACCATACTCAGCCTGTTTCTTTTCAAGAATACTAGCAAGTTTCTTAATGTCTTCTTCTGAATAAACAGCACCTGTAGGGTTATTAGGTGAATTTATAATAACGAACTTAGTCTTTGGTGAAATCTTTTCTTCTAATTCCTTGAAATTAATAGAAAAAGTTTCAGTATCAGGGCTTACTACTACCCTTACACCGTTGGCATTTGAAATATAGCTATTGTATTCGCCAAAATAAGGTGCTATACATATAATTTCGTCGCCTTCATCAACAAGAGTCTTAAATGTAACATTTATACCACCTGCTGCCCCTACTGTCATAACAATATTAGCCTTAGTAAAGTTTGTACCATAACTCTTGTTTGTAAATTCGGCTATAGCCTCTCTTACATCTTCATAACCTGAGTTATTCATATATCCGTGAAGTTCCATTTCAGGCTCTGTATTTACAATATCTATGATACTTTCTTTTACACTCTTTGGAGGAACAATTGAAGGATTACCTAAAGAAAAGTCAAATACATTTTCTGCTCCTCTTTCAGCAATCATTTTTTTACCTTCTTCAAACATTGCTCTTATAGCTGAACCACCTTCAACAAGTGCTTTCATCTTTTTTGTTATCATTTCAAAACCTCCTGTTTCATTCTGTTTTGTCTATAAACTATAATAATACTTTTGTAATATAATTGCAATATAAAGTTGAAAACAAAATACAGACTCATTCGTATATTATTATGAATTGATAAACATTAAGGAGGAATTTATATGAAAAAAACTATAAAGAAATCAATCGCTTTAGGTATGGCTATTTCAATGCTTGGTTCAATGTCTGCTATTGCCGGCACAACAGCCACTGTTGCTAAAAACATTACAGTAAATGGCAACGAAATTACAGCAACTACAATTACTCAGGACGGTAAAACTTTACTTCCTGTTCGTGCCGTTGCAACAGCTTTAGGCTTAAATGTAGAGTGGAATGCAGAACAGAAGTCAGTAGTTCTTGAGGATTTACCACTTTATGTAACTTTCCGTACAGGTGTTGACGGCTACACTTTTGCAAAAACTGCTCCAATGCCTTTAGGACAAGCCCCTATCATCATTGACTCTGTTACTTATGTTCCTGTTGAACTTTTCAGCGACATTTTAGCTTACACAGTTGATGATACAGACAACGGTATTGTAATTTTTGATGAAACAGAAGAAAGCTCTACTGAAGAATCTACTGAAACTACTACAGTAACAGAAGATAGCACAGAAACTACTACTTCTGCTAAAAGTGATGAAACAGCTAGTGAAGAAACTACAGAAGCTGACGCTAAGGCTACAGGTAAGGTAGTTGAAATTGGCGATAAGGAAATTATTTTTAATGATGAAGTAATGGGCGAAGTTAGATTATGCCCTAACGATGATACTAAAATAACTGATAAAGACGGTAACAAAATTGCATTAACTGATATTAAGGTTGATGATGAAATCAAGGTTGAATATGGTGACATTATGACAGATAGCCTTCCACCTCTTAACAACCCTATTTCAATTAAAATTGTAAAGTAATAAGTATTATAATCAAAAAGCAGAGGAATAAAACCTCTGCTTTTGTGCATCAAAAAAGTTAAATTCGACAAACAACTTACAATTTTTGATCAATATATTTTCATTTTTTCAGATTATCAAAGGAAAGTTGTTAAGAAAACCTTGGTTTTCTTAAACT
>OLVT01000039.1_pt1 | contig 137037 bp, 110 predicted proteins | sample 1673241 | NCBI WGS metagenome assembly OLVT01 (sample SAMEA3178936, study PRJEB25190) | human gut metagenome | biome: human gut; feature: human-associated habitat; material: faeces | place: Austria | collected 2013
ACATTCAACCCGCAGTGATAGAGTCACAAATATAGGCTACCTGCTCTCTTTGGGTACGTCTTCTTGCCTGCGGTAATTATTATTTCACTGGCAAATTCCTATTTATTATATCCCTGAGGATTATTCTTCTGCCAATTCCATGTATCCCGGCACATATCCTCTAATGTTCTCTGAGTCTTCCATCCAAGAATCTTCTCTGCCTTTTCTGCATTTGCCCAGAATTCTGGAAGATCACCAGCTCTTCTGTCACCAATCTCATACTTAATCTTAATGTCATTTGCAGATTCAAATGCATGGATGATTTCTAATACACTGTAAGGTGTACCTGTTCCTAAGTTAAATACTTCCACACCTTTATGCTGTGCAGCGTATTCTACTGCCTTTAAATGACCATTTGCCAGATCCATTACATGGATATAATCACGACGGCATGTTCCATCCTTTGTAGGATAATCTCCGCCATAAACAGTCAGATGATCTCTTCTTCCTACTGCTACCTGTGCGATATATGGCATCAGGTTGTTAGGAATACCCTGTGGATCTTCACCCATTCTTCCAGATTCATGTGCTCCGATTGGGTTAAAGTAACGAAGAAGAACTACTGTAAGTTCCTCGTCAGCTTTCGCTGCATCTTCAAGAATCTCCTCCATCATAACCTTTGTCCATCCATAAGGGTTAGAACAGCTACCTCTCTTCATTGTCTCAATGTAAGGAATATCATTCTCCTCACCATAAACTGTTGCGGAAGATGAGAATACGAACTTCTTTACTCCTGCTTCTTTCATACACTCTAATAAAGTAAGGGTTGTATCAATATTATTTCTGTAATATTCGATTGGTTTCTGAACAGACTCACCAACTGCTTTAAGACCTGCGAAATGAATAACACAGTCAATCTTATTCTCTGCAAAAATCTTTGCCATAGCTACTTTATCTTTTACATCTGCCTCATAAGAAACAACTTTCTTACCAGAAACTTCTTCAACACGATTCACTGCTTCTGCACAGCTATTACAGTAATTATCTACGATAACTACGTCATGTCCTGCTGTTAATAATTCCACTGCTGTATGAGAACCAATGTAGCCAGCTCCCCCTGCTAATAAAATATTCATCCCAAAAACTCCTCTTAAATACTTTATAAATTTAACAGTTTCTTTTCATCAGATGGCAACGATAATTGTCGTTTGCTCCATCTGGTAAAAGTTTACCGCAAAGTTTAGTAAAAATCAAGAGGAAGTAAGAGAATTTCTGATTTGTCAGGCTGCGGAGCAGACGAACTCCTGAAGCGAAATAAAGCATATTTGTGACTTTAGTCGCTGCGGTTTGAATGTTCGCTTAAAACGCTCACATCCAAACCTTGCTCCGAGGCCACAAATATGCTTTATTTCGCTTCAGGAGTTCTGTGCGCTGGCAGCTAAGAAAACCAGTCGGAGAGATTTGGGGAAGAGGACAGAATATGTAGAAGTTCCGGGAAATGAAATTCTATAGGATTGACACTTGAACCAGTGCCATAATCGTATAAAAATCACAACCTGTTGAAGTCTCCCTCAAATCTTTCTCAAAATAAATTCTGAGTTTGCATAGGCAGCCAAAGACAGCTCTCAGTAAATAAAATAACCTATATTTGTGGCCTCGGAGCAAGGGTTGGATACGAGCGTGTGTAAGCGAGTATTCAAACCGCCGCGACTAAAGTTACAAATATAGGTTATTTTATTTACTGAGAGCGTCTCCTTTGCCTGCGCAAATCAGAATACATCCAAATCTTTGCCATTAACCACATAACCTTCATAGCCAGCCTCTCGTATCTCGTCAAGAATAGCTTCATCCCTCCATGCCATTTCCGCTGCAAGATTCTTACGGTTATCCTGAATATTCATATGATAAATACGGTGGTAGGTTACGAGAAGCTTGGGATTGGCTTTTTTTGCAACCTGGGCGAGGTCTGTGCTTAATGTATGCACCTCGCGGTGATATTTCTGCCATTTTGGTTCACGGCAGGATATTCCGGCGGCATATTCTACTTCGTGAAGAAGAATGTCGCAGTCTTTGGCTTTTTCTGCCACGATATCAAGTGGGGCTGTATCGCCTGTAATCACAATAGTTTTATCCGGTGTTATAAACTTGTATCCATAACATTCTAAAGTTCCGTGACTTACAGGAAATGCCTCTACTGTTACACGGTCATCTTTATAAATAATTCCAGACTCAATTTCTGTAACTTCCACTCGGTATCCCGATTCATTTGCCTTTTCAAATCCGTTAATTCGGAAATCAATATCAGTCTCATAGGCTTTTAAGATATGATCTGTCATATGCTGCATTCCCTTAGGGCCAAATACTTTGAGTGGAACCGGACGCTCTAATACCCACGGGGTAAAAATGAGGTCTGGATATCCGGCAGTGTGGTCTGTATGCAGATGTGTACAGAATGCCACTGTTAAAAGATCTGGTCTTAACGCATCAATTCCATTAAAGTAAGCTGCGGAAGCCTGTCTGACTACTCCCGGCCCAAAGTCTACAATATATGCCCTGTCTCCTACAACTACTGCGGAAGACGGACCATTTGCATTCGGGCAGGCATTAGGTGTGCCTGTACCTAAAAGAACAAGTTTTGTTTTCATTTTATTGTATCCTTCTCTATTTTGTATTTTATATCTTTTATCTTAATTTATATTATGCTTTCCCTACATTTTCAATTGCTAACTATATATAAAATTATCAGAACACTACTCCGCTACTTCTTCCCCAGAAACATGCTTAATAGATATTCCAGTAAATCCATAAATAATACTGAAAATTGGTGTTAAATACAGCAAGAACAAATATGGGAAGAATGCAGCCCAGGCTACACCAAGTGTTCCTGCCATATATACGCCATAGCCATGCCATGGAATCATTGGGCCTGCCATTGTTCCTGAATCTTCAAGACAGCGGGAAAGGATTTCCGGTGCCACTTTTCTTTCTTTAAATACTGGTGCCATTAAGCGGCCTGTCAGTACATGAGACATTGGCTGGGAACAGCTGATCAAACTTGTGATATAGCCAACAATTAAAGTAACTAAAATCATAGAACCATCACTGTTAATACGCTTTACAACCGCATTTAAAATGTGCTCTAATACGCCGAGTTTTTCAAGCATACCTCCCATACCAACAGCAAAACTGATGATGGCAACGTACTGTAACATACTTCCCATACCACCACGATTTAAGATGGACTGAAGTACCCCTTCCTCAATTGTAGTTGTATATCCACTATATGCAGTCTGAATAATACTCTGTAATGCCGCATGCTGTACAAAAAATGAAACTGCTCCTGCTGCAAAACTTGAAATTCCAAGTGCCGAGATTGCATTTACCTTACAAAGTAAAAGCACGATAATTAAGATTGCAGGAATTAATGTTACCGCTCCAAGATGGAATTCTCCATTTAATTCTGTAATATAGTTTGAAATATCTCCTGCTGTATACCCACCGCTTGTCTGCTGGATTCCTAAAACAGTAAAGATAATTAATGTAATGATATATGTAGGAATCGTTGTCCAAAACATGGCACGGATATGATCACCTAACTTTGCACCTGCGACAGCTGGAGCTAAGTTTGTTGTATCAGAAAGCGGGCTTAACTTATCACCAAACATTGCACCACAGATAACTGCTCCGGCAACCATACCAGGATTAATTCCCATCGCATTGCCGATTGCCATCATTGCAACACCAGCACTTCCAACGGAACCATAAGAAGTTCCTGTTACAACACTAAGTACAGAACAGAATAATAATGTAAGCGGCAGTAACCATGCCGGGTTAATCATCTTAAGCCCCCAGGCAATAATTGTCGCAATCGTACCGCTCTGTAACCAGGTACCAATCATAACACCAATCGCCATAAGCAGACAAAGTGTTGGAACGACCATACGAATCGCATCATATGCGCCCGCAACAACATTATCATATGGAATACGAACAATCTTGCAAACAAGATAAATAAAAATCCAACTTGCAAATAAGCCGATCATCGGTCCGCCAGTCTTTAAACGAATACAAACTGCAACCGAAAAAATTATCAATACAAGCAGTAACAATGACTGCGGTAAATTCAGTTTCTTTTCTTCTTTCATCACTTTTCTCCCATTCTGTCAGATTCTCTACTGTCAACAAAACAATTACATTCTATATAAATCGTAACCTTTTCAGAAACAATACTTACTGTAAATCTATATGTAATTTTATCTTCCTGTCTGTATGAATCTTTATTTCGCCTCTTTAACCTATTACGATTTAATGTGTTAAATTGCAAAAGACGAACTATATTATAACCCATAATAAGCGAAAAAGCAATGTCCTATTAATGAATATTGCGAGATACACAACGGGAAGATTTTTCTAACCGCCGAGATTACGAACGGGAACTTCGTACCGTTTCCGCTAATATTGATATGATTCTTGGGAAGAATCACGAGCAGGAACAGCAGATTGAGAAAGAGCAAAATTTATAAATTTCCTGTTTTCATACTTTCCAAAAAGAGGTATTATATAAAAAAATGCAGGAGGTATATTCAAATGAAAGCACATAAATATTGGTCACTTGGTGCATTGGCAACCATGATTGGAACCTTTTATACCGGCTATAAAAACATGAAAACAGCTCACAAATATTTTGCTTGCAGCTCTCTTCTCTGTATGATTATGGCTATCTACTCTGGTCATAAAATGATTTCTGGTAAATCCAGAAAAAAGAAAGATCCTGTTTCTGAAGAAGCGCACACGGTAAACCATGAGTACCATGACACAGCCTCTCTCCTATGAGATAATAACCCCAGGAGGTTATGTTATGGATAAGATCACACACAAAGCACGCTGTGAACAATGGACAGCTATCGTCAATGAATGTCTTGCAAGTGGTATGCTAAAAACCACATGTTTATAAACGGCTTTCTACAGACAGCCGTTTTCAATGGCCGCGTTCAGAAGATGAACTTAAAGAGATCACTCCCCAGCAGTTCAAATGGCTGATGGAGGGATTATCCATCGCACCAAAGAAAAAGATAAAGGAACTTACTGCGCCGCCAAGATATCTTTTATGATTGTGCATTATAATGCGACCGAATCTGCATTACGGAATTTCTGTATGCACAAACACACATGGAGATTGATAGATACAATAAACGGAGCAAAAGCCAGTGCCTTAGTTTACAGTATAGTAGAAACAGCAAAGGAAAACGGAGTAAATCCATTTCGGTATCTGGAATTCCTGCTGACAGAAATGATGGAACATGAAGAAGATACGGATTACTGTTTTATAGATGATCTGTTACCGTGGTCAGGCTCAATACCAGATATATGCAAGATGAAGAATAAAAAAGAGCACTGAGAAGTCAGTGCCTTTTTTGTTTCGGGTACTCATCGTTTACCGTGTACCCAATAAAAAGATTATCGCATAGTTGTGAGCGATTGAAAATCCGAGCGATTATGTACCGCTTACAATATTATCATAAATATCATTAGTATACTATCGAAAAAGCAGCGACAATTTCTTATCGCTGCAGTTTATAAAATTCATTCTTTTTTTAATTTCTTATAGTAATTCAAAATAATTATAATTTTTTATTCCTCTACTATAAAATCAAACTTCCTCATATATTCTATTAATGTAGTTACATCTTCATAAGTATGTTTATTTCTCCCATATACTGATGGTTTTTCTTCATCCAAAATTTTTTCTAATTCCAAATAAGTTTCTCTAACACACTTTTTTACCTTTTCTCGCATTTCTTTTAGTTCTAACTCTTTATTTAATGTTTTGAATTCTTCTGTTGACTCATCTACAGATTTGCTCTTTTTTTTAATTACACGATAACTTCCCTTTACTCCAGTTGGTTCAATATAAGAGTTTCTTTTTAAATACGCCACTGCATTACTAAAAGCATACACATCATAGTCTACATTATATATATATCCATCATCTTTCAATAGCCTCTTTAAATCAGTAGTCGTAAAATTTTCCAGCTTTTCTAAATAGACTTCTATTCTTTCCCGTACTTCTTTAGTTCCTAACATATTTTTCACCTTCCACTTTCTATTCAAATACTAAAATATCTTCTATACTGTCTAAACCAAATACCCTTACCATATGATGTAAAACATCTACTGACGGAATCACCTTCCCATATAAGTAATTTTTTATTGCACTATCGCTCATACACATCTTATTTGAAAATTCAACTATTGTATAATCGTTATTTTTTATTAACTTTCGAATATGTAGCCTTGTTTCTTTCCAATTTATTTCTTTTTCTTTATTTTCTTTCTTCATTTCTTCATCCTTTACTTTGTTTTTTAATTATTATAATTCATTCATGACCCTCATGCAAGTCTTTATTCTACATATATCAACAAAATCTATCTTTATTAGAAACACAAATGGAATTAGTAAAATCTACAACTTTCAAAAATATTGGAATATATGAATGGGAAAAAATTTATATATTTCAAAAACTCCTAATAACTCCACCTTCTCACATAATCGTAAGCAGGTAATCATCCGTACCTTTCTTCTTAAATTTTTGATTTTACAAAAGCAATAACATCATCATTCTTTTGCATCGTATTTAAGTCTACTTCAAGTTCTTCAAATAACATCCATAAATATTTAGTCCCATCAATTTCAAAGATATCATCTCTCATAGACTCTGGAGGATCAGTTAATAATAATTTATACAACTTATGGTTATAAATTTTATATCTACCATCGCTAACCGAATACTTATAATGTTTTGCATGAGCAACATATTCCGTAGTGACATTCATCTTTAGCAAGTCACTTATGACTTGCATTCTGCATATCCGCATTAGAAGGCATGAACGCCTGAAGTGAATCTAATACAAGAAGCTTTGCTTGAAAACTCCGAATCGTTTTTTCCAGACAGTCATCTATAAATGTCAATCCCATATCTGCATCATCTATAAATACAACCCTGTTACAATCTGCTCCTGCTTCTTCTAACCGGGGTTTTATTGTATCCCCCACATTATCTTCTGCATCTTGATATATGACATTCCCGATTTGTTCCAGCTTTTTCCATCTGGAAGAAGCCCTCCTCTGGTGAGAGCTGACGCAATATTTATCATAAAAGTAGATTTTGCATCACCCGGATCACCCTGTAATAAGGTAAGTTTTCCATATGGAATATACGGATACCATACACTTACTTTCCTTAAAAACTGGATGAGAACAGCAAAAGAAAAATGATATAGAAAAAGCCCAGAGTTTAAATTCTCTGAGCTTTTCTCTTGTCTATAGAAGTTTCGTCCACAGCTTTTCTTTTCTTATCTTCTATCTGGATATACCATAGTATTTCAAACAGCAATCATAATAGTTGATTATTCATGGATTTCTAATGGAAGATTATCCGGATCATGGAAAAATGTCATTTTCTTTCCGGTATAATCATCTAAACGTACCGGCTCTGTTGCTATTCCTTTTGCATTAAGTTCTTTAACCGTATCATCAACGCTTTTTACCTTAAATGCCAAATGCCTCAAGCCAAGTGCTTCCGGATAATTTACACGGACCGGAGCATCTTTTATAATAAATAGCTCAATCTCCTGCTTTCCACAGGCCAAATCTATTTTATAATCATCCCGTTCCTTTCGATAATTTTCCCGGATTATTTCAAACCCCAGTAAATCAACATAAAAATGTTTTGATTTCTCATAATCGCTTCCTATAATTGCAATATGATGAATTGTATCAAACATTGATTTATCCTCCGTCGTTTTCTTCTATTTTTCTATAAGTTTATCACAGTAAGATTTTTATGAAAACACATTAAATCTCTGTTTTTTTATTTCTTTTATTTCCACAAGACTACTATTCTAATATAAATATGTCAACTTAACTTTTGCAATTTTTTCTATTATTGCTACACTTGTTCATCTGCCTGTGTAATTCCAGTTTTAGAGAATAGATCCTTCTGTGTCATATTCTGATGCACCCTTGCATCAATCATCGTCTGAATAATATCATATTCCGGTTGCAGTGCATCATATTCTGCTTTTACCTCCGGGTTCTGCAATGCTCTTTTTTTATAATCTTTATAGCTACTCATTGCCATACCTCCGTTCATAATCTGCTTTATACTTCTTTGCCAGCAGTTTAGGCTCTAAGAAATCCAATAATTCCTGCACAGGGTATCTTTCATCTGTTGTATCATATAAGAAAATTCCTGCGGTTTCTATTTTCCAAGCTGTATTGGTATTAAACTGCCATACAATTATACACTTTTCTTCTCTGAAGCTATCTTTTCGATTTCCTCTATGGTTAGCTCTGTGTATACTGCAATATCTTCGTAACTAAGTTTGCCACCATCCAGCATAACCGGTAACAATAAAGATCTTTTTAAAACAAGTAGCATCATTTAGCACGAGAGACCACCCGTATTATCTTTTCCAAAAGGGATTCTGAAATATCTTCTTTTATATGGATAACAACTCCATTTATTTCAATAGAGATATCGGAAGGACTCTCCGATCTGGACTGTTGAGTGATCTTTTCAGGGATTTCAACTACCTGCTGGCATGAGACAGAATTGTCTTGGACGTGCTCCAGACAGGCTTTACGGATACAGCGTAAACGATAATAATAATTCGATTTTGAGATACCTTTTGTATCACACCATTGTTCAACTGTCATATCCTGAGGACGGTTCTGACAGTCTTTCACTAACTGAGCCCATTGTTGTAACCGATAATCTACAGCAACAGTCGTGGTGATAGAACTCATAGAAAATGCCTCCTGTCCAGTCCTAAAAGTTGAGTACTGAACTTTTAAGACTTTTAATAATCTTTAGGACTATTATGGCACTGGTTGGAGGTAAAATCCAGATACGGACTATCTACCACTTACACTTTTCCTAAGGTCAGTAACTCCACATGCCAGATAAACGGTAGTACCGCCAGCCAGGTCAAGCATGATGTCTTAACTCTTTTATAATGGCAGACAAAAGTTCTGATGGGCAGGAGGGACAGATTTCAATACGGATACTGTCATTAAGAAAGATATGGATAGAGGATGAAGGTTGTGAGGAAACAAGCTCTTTCCTGCGTAATTCCTGTTCTGTTGGCATTTTTGCAAAGACAGGGGCATCTTCTTTTACGGAAACCGGATTCACATTTTTTAATTTGCGGATCCAGTAAGACATGGTAGAAACAGGAACCTGATGTTCCTGGCACCATGTCCGGTAGGTCTGTCCATTAGAATAAAATTCCTGTACACGTTCAGACCAGAATAAGATTTTCTCTTCTTTTTTCATAATGGTATACTTCCTCTCATATTTTGAGAAGATTGTATCAGAAAATTAATTGTGGTAACAGGTACAGATGATTACCTACTTACAATTCTAAAACAACTGCGTCTTAACTAAATCATTTATTTTCACCATATTATCATATATTTTCTCTCCACTTATATCTTCCCCGTATTTTATATCTGATACTTCCTCTTTATAACTTTCTATATAATTATCTATGGTTTCTGGATTTATAAGATTACATTCAAATACAATATTAGGTGAAGTTACCAATGTATAATTTAATTCTGCTGTTCCTGCTGAATAATATTTTGAATCGTTGCCATTCTCGTTTACCTTTTTTACCTTTTTTTCTATCTTTTCAGTTTTATTTGCACTTTTCACATTAGGCTCTACCAATATATAGTATCTTTGTATTCTTCCAGCCGAATCCAACATAATTAATTCTAATTGATTCGTTGTCCCCATTCTCAAATAAATATCATTTTCTTTTACTTTATCTTCCTCTGAAACAAATGGAAGTGACATAGAGATTGTGTTATTTTTTATTTGTGGATACATCCTCTTTATAAAAGGACTCTCTTTGTTATTACTGGCATTATTAATTGCTAAATATGTAGCTATTGGCTGTCCCTGTTTTATTGCAAAGCTCATATTAATATCATCCCCTGCCAACTTTAACTTACATTCTTCTTTTATCGAAAGAGGTTGATTACTTTCTTCTAATTTATAGTCTCTAGTTGCAATTTCTTTTGATATATCTATTGTTCGATCGTTTAATTTACAATTCATAAAAATTGTTAGCATTGTTAAAAGCACTGCCATCCCATTCAATATAAGAAATCCAATATCTAATTTCTTCTTACTTTTTATTTTCTCTTCTATATCATTTACATTTTTTTCAATATTAACAAATTTCTTATTTACGTCATTTTTAAATTCTTCCAAATTTTGTTGTTGTTCTCTCAACTCTTTTTGTTGACTGATATTATTTCCTTTCGTTCTATTTCTATTATTTTCACTTTTCATCGCACATTCACTCCTTTTCATCTATAGATACTAATAGTATATTTTTATAAAATTATGCATTATTCTATGTTTTTATCTTTATTGTAAACGTTTTGTTAAAGTATATCTTTCTTTATGTTCTCTTTTATCAATTGCCTTATCTATATATTTATTATAGTTCTTTTTAAACTCCTCCCATTCTACTAAAGAACAATATGAATCTTTATCTGAATCATATATACCCTCACAAGGATTTGTTTTATATGCTTTTTTAACATTCATCATGTTTTTCCTAAACAAATTATCAACATCAAATATTGTACTTACCGTGGATTCTTGTTTACAAACATCACATGTATGCAAAGTCTCCTTCATTAACATTTCTTTAGCCTCAGGAGTATATACTGCTACAATACCATTACATCTGTTATTCTCTCTATCTTCAAGAGAATATCTAATCTCATCATACATCCAATCATCATATCTCCCCCACATATCTTTTTTATGGTTAATTGCCTGAGGGGTAATAATAATTATTGTTACACTTGTAGTCTTCAATTTAGAATACAAATATTTTTGTATTGTTTCTTCTGACATTCCTGATCTATCTTCATTTTCTGAACAATTAATAACTTTCGTCTCTCCATCAAATAACTCACAAAGCTTTGTTTTATATTTTTCTCCATCGCTAAATCTAAATGAAATAAATACTCTTCTTGCCATATGAACCTCCTCATCCATTAGGATTACATTTATTTATAACTACCTTCAATATACTTCAGCATACTTTGAGCAAGCTTAAAATAATCAATCTCTTTCAAAAAGGCTTCATTTAATTCTTTTGATGCCTCATTTAATTCTTTCCATCCATTGTTTTTATATTCTAAAGCAACTTCTGCTGAACATCCCCCCACACTACCAACAATAAATACTGGAATCCCATACTCTGTCGCTAATTTTATTTCTTCTCTAATTCCTTCTTGACTTTTATCCATTTTAATTTTTCCACCAAGGCAAACTAATGCTTTTACTTCATCTCTTTGTATCATTTTTTTTCGCATTAAACTTAAACTTTGTTCTAAATCTTGCATTTTATCAACTATATTTAGGTTGCAATTTTGCCTATAATATTCTTCCTGTTCACTATTATTGTTCAAAAACCAATTTGAAATAAACATACTTAACCTATTTGAAGCCTTTTCAGAATCTACCTGTTTTGCAATGTCAAAAAATAATTCTTGAAATGTAGGATGGGCGCCAAAAGTCAAAATATATCCTTCTCTAACAATAACTTTTGCAAATTTTATTAAAGCATCTGTTAAACTCTGTTTATATATTTCATCACAATCAGGAAAAGCTCCTGATATAACTATTTCCTGTTTTTCATTCCTCTTCATTTTATCCCCTCCATTAATATAATGCTCCCAATGATAATAAAAGTCTTCAATCGAATCCATTACTATATTATTTTGCTGTGATATATTGATTATTTTGTTGGAAAGAATCAATATCGAATCTACATTCGAATCCTCCAATTTTTCTCTTAAATAATCTACATCCTTTTCTGTTACTGTCCTCCCAAATATTTGAATATACTGATTAATATTTCTCTGTGGATAATGATAACCTTTACGTTCCATTGATAAACTATAAATCATCTTCTTTTGATCCCATACTTGCAATTTGGACTTAAAAAGATTCTCTACCGTTTCTAGATAATCAAATATTTTATTCGAATTAAGCATTATCAATTCGAAGGCTTTTTGTAATATTTCATCTATAATTTCCGTCAGTGTTTCTTCTTTTTCAAAATCTTCCGAACTATACGATAAATGTGGCTGATCTGATGGTTTAATTCTTAATTTCTTTACATCTGCTCCATCAATTTGAACCCACAAAATAGGTATATTTCTTAATAATGCAAAACGTAATTCCTTTAAAATCCAATCTGATTCCGCAGCTTTGCCAGTATGAATAAAAATAAAAATTTCGCTATTTTTCATCACCTCATCAATTTCAGTCTGTGCTTCATCTCCTACATTTACTTTAGCCACATCCCGAAATATTTTTAGTTTTTCTTCTTGTATTTTTATTTTATCATAAATTAAAGCCGCAATTTCTTCACCATCAATTCTTCTATGACTAATAAACACTTCACCACAATTATTATACAGCGTAGGCAATTCTCTTGCTATAATTTTTCTAGAAAAAGCTTTAGCTATTGCAGAAATATGTATTTTATCCAATCCTCTACATCGTAATTGTTCCCATATATCATAACTTTGTTTTTTAGATATATTATCTACAGGTTCTCTAGCTTCTTTACTAAAAGCAACTGGCCATATATCCGCTTGTTTTTCTTTTGCTTTTTCCAAAAATTGTTCTATGTTTTCATCTAATTCATTCTGTATTTTCCCAGAATTATAAACAATAACCAACGGTTTTTCGTCTAATTTTCTCTTATTAAGAGCAACATTTGTAGGAGTAACTTCCATCAAATTAATTCCATATACCTGTAGTTGATTCATAACAACTTTTTGAAATACTTTTCTTTCTTCTAAATACTCTTCTTCCTGACATAAATTGATACTAAATACTTGCATTAAACTCTAATCTCCCCTTTTCCTTCCAGCCTTTATTCCTAAATTAAGCCTTTTTTCCTATACAATGTATCTAAGCTTCTTAGAGGATCTTGTGTCTCATCTTTAAATTTCATTTTTTTTAAATCAGAAAAATAAAGTTCTGTCAATTTGTCAATTTTTATATCATAATTTATCTGTAATTCTGCATGCTCAAAATAGCCTCTCTCTTCATAGCTTTCTCCTTCACGATATTTAGATAATTTTTCATGAGGGAATTCTGTTGCCATAAGTAATTCACTATATATCCATGGCGAAGCTGTTTTAGATGGATTCTCAGCATCTTGTGCATTTACGGAATTCGGCGTATTTACAAAAAATAAGCATTCTGTTTTATTAATCATTTTTGCCAATGCACCATTTAGTAACATATGAACATGACTTGTGGACCTATTCCTGTTATCGTATTCATAAAAAAACTGTCCATCTGTTTCCTGATATCTACAATATCTATTATCTATTTCCTTTAATAAATCATTCGCATACCCCCATACACAAGAATCAATGAAGCATTCTATCCCATATGTATGTTTTAAATATCCCGCCAATTGCTTTACCATTTCTTCGTCATCATGTGAATGTGAAAGAAATATATGACTTCTAATCGGAGTAAACCAATCCTCTTCTATTTTACTTGCCTCTAAACTTCCATCAACATTAATATATTTCTCTAACGCTGCCACTATTTCTTTTTTTTGTTCCTTAAATAACTGGTCACCCTGTTCTTTATAAGCCGATAATTCTATTAAATCCATAGAATTCAATGTTAAATTAAAACCTGCAAACATTTAAATTCCTCCTTCCTACCCTCGTATTTTTAATTGTTTTTTAATCCATATATTATAACGCACCCAAAATTATTTATTGAGGTGCGTTATTCTCTTGGCTATCTTTGCTTAACAATATCATATCCCCGTGCATCATTTTCACTTTTATCATATGCATTATTAATATACTTCTCCGGATTTTCTAAAAAATCTTCTTCCTCAACAAATGTGATATATGAGCCATTTAACCGGTCATATGTACGACATTCAGCGCAGTGCCACTGTTCAGGATTGGAATTGAAATGATTCTCAGAAATAATATTAAAAACTTTATCCATTTTATAAGATATTGTTGAATTACCATGACAATTAATACTCTTTTCTTTAAACCAGTTATAATCGCCATCTACTTTCATGATGACACCTACTACACCATTTGTATGAGAAGTTCTATCTTTTCTCGTAATTTCTTTTAAACAGTACTCAATCTCCCAATCTATCCAATTGCTTTCTGTCATATTCGGGGATAAAATCACTATTGTAACAGAAGTGTCATACATCATATCCTTCAAATTTTTCTTAATATTCTCAGTCGATGTATCTGTCAAATCAGGAGAATCGCTTGTCTCACCCTTATAGTATGTAGCATCCTCTCCAAGTGCTTCTATAATTTCATCTCGTAAATCTTGTGCTTCACTCCATTTATATGAAATAAATGTCTTATGTGCCATATCCATTCCTCCTAATCTTTGTTATAAATTATATCGTTATAATACATGTACCTTTTATCACTTATAAAAGCAAATTTATATTGCTTTCCATAAAATTGCTCCATAGTTAACTATAAATACAATAATGACTATCACTAATGGAATCAAATAAAACCACTTTAATGTTTTTGACCACATAATTTTCCAAATAGACTCAACCTCTTCTATTCTTCCCTCAAATTCATGAGGATTTAGTTGGTACAATAATTCTCTATTATTTTTCGGTCTTTCTTCCAAAATCCAATCATACATTTTTCTATATAACTTTTCAGTTCTAAGAAAAAATCCATCTAAATACCAAAAACTCAAATTTATCGCCGTTAATACTACGCATAACAAGAATAAATTTACCTTTTCGGGTAACAATGCTAATATAACTGCATATATCGAGACAAACCATCCTTTAATCATAAATGAATTTTGTGCCATTCTCGTTATACAAGATTGTATTAAATCAATTTCTTTATGAATTTCTTCAATTGAAACTTCATCTTCATTTCTATTCATATTTTTCACCTCAAATTCTCTCTATGTATTCTATTGATTTTTATTAAATATAAACTATAATAGCTTAATTATTTAAAAAAATATATAGTTCTCAATTCTTATACAAGATTCATTAGCACTTAATACATTTATCTGCTAACAAATTCATGTTAACATATAATGCCTATTTTATCAAGCATTTTATCCCTATTAGAATATTTTTTATCCCTATGACGCAAAAGTTTTTGTTTACTTGCGATACATTTTATGTTAATATATAGTTGTTTAGTTATGCTTAATATTTTTATTTTTGATTTCATATTGTTCAAATTAAGATTTCTAAAACAAAAATATGCATTATACTATTTTTGAATTTATTACTATTAAAAAATCGGAGAATTAAAATGTTCGAATATATAAGATTAAAAAATTATAAATCTTTTGGTGATGTTGATTTCAACTTATTAGACAAAAATAAAAATCCTAAAAAGTTAATATTAATTTTTGGTGAGAATGGAATAGGTAAATCTAACTTAGCCTCTTCTTTTTTTATGCTTTCTGAAACACTGAGAACTATGGATGTTCGAGATATAATGCAGTCTATTTTAGAAGATCCAGATCGACTTAAAAATGAAGAATTTTCTCGCTTTTTAAAAATGAACTATAAAGATATTGAAACTTTAATCCATGAAAATAAGATGGTAAACAGCGATGAACCTATGTCACTTGAATTTGGATTTAGATTGCAAGATAAAAAAGGACGTTGGAAAAAAGGGCGTTATATTTTAGAAACAAATGATAATCAAATTATCCATGAACGTTTAGAATATACCTTATTAAAAAACCGCGGTGCTTATTTTGATATTACTCCAGCAAAAACCATAATAAGTCCTAAAATTTTTCTTGGAAATACTGCTTACCAAGAAATACAAAAGTCTTGCGATATGTACTGGGGTAAACATTCTCTACTTGCCATATTGATGCATGAATCTAAGGATAAATCCGATAACTATATCAAAAAGCAACTTAGCGAAAACTTTAATTCTGTAATTAAATTTTTCTCTCGAATTTCTTGTAAAGTTAAAATTGGAAGCAGGCAAGAACGTGGTATTATCGGTCTTCCTCCTGAAATATTTAGTTCATTTGATGAAGGTAATATTCCCACTTCTAGAGAGAGTATTTTAGACAAAACCGAAAATATGTTAAATATATTTTTTAAAAATATTTTTACTGATGTTCATGGAGTATATTATAAAAGAACCTACAAAGAAAACCGTATTAATTACAAATTAATGATTTATAAATATATCGCTGGTATGGAAAGAGAGCTTCCTTTTTCATTAGAATCTACAGGCACACAATCTTTACTCGAATTACTCCCATTTATGCTTGTTGTTCTAAAAGGATCTGTTGCCATTATCGACGAATTTGATACAGCACTTCATGACATTTTGGTAGAAAGTTTAGTCATTTCTCTCAATGAAAATCCTAATGGGCAACTTATTCTTACAACCCATAATACTCTTCTTATGGAATCAGATATACCTAAAGAAAGTATTTATACCATATATGAGACAGAAAATGGAAGTAAAAAAATCGAATGCATTACTCAGCGTCCTGATAATAAAATTCAAAAAAATACTAATATAAGAAAGCAATATCTTGCAGGAGGATATCGTGGAATTCCGAAGAAAATACATATTGATTTTAACCAATTATTAAAGACATTAAAAAAAGACAGCATGGGATAATAAATGTAAGGTACGCACTATCTCCATGAACCTAGACGATACATCCATTTATCTCAATCGAGATATCGGGAGTACTTTCTGGCAGATGCATAATGTTTTCAGAAATCTCAACTACCTGATGGCATGAGACAGAATTGTCCTGGACGTGCTCCAGACAGGTCTTACGGATACAGCATAAACGATAATAATTCGATTTGGAGATAAACAAGGAATCATTGATGCATTTTCTATTTTACGAGAAACTCTTTAATATATCCATGTCAATCCAATCGCTTATGAGCAATAAAGCAGGGATTTATCTCTGCTTTCCTATTTTCTTCTCTATTGCTTCCGGAACTCTGATCAAGCCAAATCGCCATAGTATCGGATAAATGTATGAAACTCCTCTAATGTCTCCAAGTGCTTTCGGTTTCTTCACTTCTTCTGAAATCTTCTTACTATTTTCAAATGTCAGCACCACACTACTCCAGGCAAGGCTCTTACTTTTCTCTCTCCGGTCTATCAGCAGCTCTCTGTTATACTCTCCATTTTTTCCAACCTTTAATTTATACCGAAACGGTAATCCTGTTGCCGTTTTAAATGGATAATCCTGAAATGCAATAACAGCCTGCCACAAATTTTCTTCTGAGGGTATTTCCTTTAGAAGCCGAACCTGCTCTTGTCGAATCTTATATATCCGGCATCGCTCCGCATTTAGACTTATCTCTGCTGCATTATAAAGTCCCTTCGTATAGGGCAAATAGGAATGAACCGAAGCTCTGGAAAGACCTGTGAGTTTCATAATCCCCGGAATCTTTTTTCCTGACTGATACAGATCATCAATTTCTGTACATATATCTGATGTGAATACATCTGCAGTAATAAGTAACTTACGAAGTTTAAGCAGACTAATATTTAACTCATCTGCCAGTGATCTTAAGGAATCTGCCTCTTCATAGGCATCTCTTAATTCTTGAAGAAAATTATTAAATTGAAGTTCTGGATTATATTCTGGTTTCTTTTTTGGTCTTCCTGCCATTTTCTAACTCCTGTTTCCATGTGAATCCAATCGTATAGCACCTAAAACAGAGGATTTCCTGCTATCCCCTAACGCTCCGATAGCTATCCTCTGTTTTATCTTACCGTTACTATTTTTTTACCTTCCATCCCATCCAATACAACACTCCTCCTATCGCTCCCCCAAGCGTATTGTAACATAAATCCGAAAGCTGAAATGTCCCAAGCCGCAGGAAAAGCTGCAGGAACTCTATCGTTAATGAAAAAAGAAATGCCGCCTTTGTGCTATACCAAAGAATACTTGTAAAACAAATTTGTCTGCCCTTCGCTTTTAAAAGTTTCTCTTTGGCAGTCCACATGAGCAGGAAAGTAAATGGCAGCATAAGGGCAATGTTTTCAAAACATTCTGTCGTAAGTGTTACTGTCCCATCTGCCTGTGTACTCCAAATCCACCAGCCGCCCATCACATTAGAAAGGGGATTCATCCACATATTACGGTTTAATAAAGTTCGAAACAAAATCATTACCGTAAAAAATACAAGACAAAATAGTTTACGAAAATACAATGAATTTTTGAAAGTGCGAACCCAGGCAAGGCAGGCGGTTTTGATTCCTTTGCCGGCATCGGTTGGATGATATGCATACATATAAAAAAACAAAATGAATATTGTGAGGAGTACCGCAAACCAAAATGGCTGGTAAAGTGCTGTGAGAACATTGGTTATTATACTTTTAAATATTTCCATTTCTTTTCTCCTCGTTATTCATCTTGCTTTTCATTCTTATTTCAAATCTTCAAATAATTCTTTTGATATACATCATGAAGATATGTGGGAGTGTCCGAGCAGCGTTGGAAGCTACATTCTGTTGTAACTCCAGTATATTATAAATCACTGAACAGGTCAGCCTTATAAAAGCCATTCTCCAGCATCTTCTTGAAGCTGTCCTTTACAGCTGCGACATCCTCGTGATAGGTCATGCCGTACCATGTATCGTTAGTTTTCAATACTTTGACAGACATCTTTCCCTGCTCCAGCAATTCACCGATGAAGATTGGGATTAGATACTCTGCTTTTAGAGGATTACCTGGCATTTCCTTCTCAAAGAACTCTTTGAAGCCCTCTTCCAGTACATTCAGAAACTCAGGAGTCAATCCCCACATATTCATGGAAACAAGCGAATCTACATCAACAGCCACGCCGTCTGCTTCTGCTCCGGTTGCAGTCTTTACAATATTCTTGGTCTCAACAACCTCAGTCAGATTGTTCTGCTCGTCCATCTTGCAGATACCACGAGTCACCCCACCGTTATCAGACAGAGTATTCTTCAACACAAAACCTGCCATACAAGACTTACCGCCATTCACCAAATACTCATGAACGGCCTTGAAACCTTCCTTGCCGTAGTAATCATCTGCATTAATCACAATAAACGGCATGTTGATGACTTTCTTTGCGGCAAGCACAGCCTGACCGGTTCCCCACGGCTTTGTACGACCTTCCGGCAGAATGCCAGGAATATCATTGATATCCTGAAAAGCATAATCCACTGTTACATTATGAGAAGAACAAATGGAGGCAATGCGATCACCGATAACCTCTTTGAACTCTTTCTCAATATCCTTACGGATAATAAATACTACATGGTTGAAACCAGCCTCAATCGCATCGTGAATCGAATAATCCATGATGATATGATTAGAAGCATCTACTGGCTCCAACTGCTTGATTCCTGTTCCGAAACGGCTGCCAATCCCAGCAGCCATGATAAGTAATGTTGTTTTCATCTTAATTTCTCTCTTTCGTCTAAAATTATAAAACCATAAATTATTTTTTGTTACCGAGTTCTTCCATGTATTTTTTAGCATCCTTCATAAAGCTGACTGCAATCATCACGATTACCGCACCAATCGGGAAAGCTGCAACAATACTCACCGACTGAAGATTGTTCATGGAGCTTTCTGCAAACAGCAAAGCAATCGGAAGCAAAATAAGCAGAATACACCACATCAACTGAATGCCTTTATTCGGTTGCTCACCATCCTCCAGTGTGTGATAGCTATAGCAGGATGCTGTCAAAGCAATCGAATCAAAAGAAGTCGCATAGAAAGCGATCATCGTCAACAGAACAACTACCATGATAACAGGCGCGCCCGGCATCGTTTTGATGATAGACACAATCATGCCATACAAATCTCCATTTTCCAGATACTGTGCAATAAAGTCAGCCTTTCCAGTGACCTGCATTCCCATAGAATAGTTACCAAGTACGATAAAACTCGTCAACGTAGAGCCAACACCAAATACATAGCCACCAAGAATTGTCTGACGTACTGTTCTGCCACGCGAAATGTTGCCAATAAAGAACGGAGCAGCCACGCACCAGACCATCCAATATGCCCAATAATAAATCGTCCAGTTCTGTGGGAAATTCGATGTACGGAGCGGATCAGTAAATGTAGACAGATCAACAAAGTTCTGAATCATCCGTCCAAGGGAAGAAAAACCAGTTTCAATAATGTACCGTGTTTCTCCACCAAACAGCAGCACAAAGGCAATCAGGCCAAAGAACATATAAATACAAATGTTTGCCAACTTGCTGATTCCCTTAAATCCATGCAGTAAGGAGTATGTATATACAGCGCAGGTAATCAGAAGAATAATAATGTTGATTACAGTACGACTAACGGCAACATGTAGCATTTCACTGATAATGGTTGCCATAAGCGGTGTTGCCACACTAAAAGTAGTAGCAGTACCAGCAAGGAGTGCAAACACAGCTAACAGGTCAATAATTCGTCCTGCCCAGCCATCGGTATGTTTTCCAAGGATTGGACGGCAAGCCTCTGAATACTTCTGACGATTTCTTTTTCTTACATGAAGCATAAAGCCAAAGGCAACGGCCAGTACCAGATAAAATCCCCACGGAATAAAGCTCCAATGGAACAGCGGATATACGCCTGCCCAATCCTGAATACTTCCCATCTCTGCCAGATGCGAATCAGTCGCATACAGCACCCATTCCGAGAACGAATAGAACAGAATATCTGCAGCAAGCCCACAGGTGAACATCATTGAGCCCCACGCAAAGAAGGAATACTTTGGCTTCTCATTCTGCTCGCCAAGGACGATATTACCGTACTTAGAACCAGCAATATACAGAGAAAGAATAAAAATTCCTAATCCAATTACTAAGTAATATGTACCAAAGGTATCACCAAAGAAAAAACGAATCTGACTCAGTACAACATTCGATTGTTCCGGTACAAAAAAGAATAGAACACATAATGCAATCACGATTGCCAAAGGCACCAGTGTTATCATCCAATCTATTTTTCCATGTTCTTTTTTCATATTCATTTACTTTTCCTCCACATATTTTTTGTAGCTGCCATCCAGAGCAATTAGCTCGCTCAGATTATCCACTTCTATAATATCGTCCTTATTCATAGGACGGATACCCAATTGATACTCCTCCGGGTAACAGAACATCGCCACATCATCCCAGTAGATTTGTCGGTTCTTCTTTTGTTCAAACTCAATTTCGAGGTGGCGTTTCAGTTTTTTTCCATCCTCTGCAGTCCAGCGGGAAATACTGTACAGCTGCCATCCACCTTTTCCACCTGTCCGACTGCATGCCGTAACAATGCCATTCTCAACAGTCTGAAGCCACTCATCAGTTTCACCGTCTGTCCAAACACTGTTATAACCAGAGCGTTCAAATTCCGGTGCTAATATTTCCGCATTATAAATAATCTGATCGCCGTCCAAAATAATCGCATTTCCAATATACTCTCGTGCCACAAAAAGTGAAGAGATATTGTTGCAAGTATCGTAGTAGGGGTTTTCAATTAACTTGACTCCAGGATACTCCTTTTCAAGTGTGACAAACTGTTCTTTCAGATATCCGACAACAACATAAATTTCACAGATTCCATTTTTATGCAGACCATCAATGACTGTGTCAACCATCCGCACACCATTCACTTTAACCAGCGGTTTCGGTGTTGTCAGCGTCACCGGGTGCATTCGATTTCCTAAGCCAGCCGCCATAATTATGGCTCTTTCTACTTTTGGCATTTATTCTTCCTCCCCTTGTTTTTTCAGTTCTTCTCGAACAATTCGATAATAGTCTTTGGCATATCGGTACTGCCGAAGCGAATACTCACCAAACTCTACGCCGAGGTTTCTCTTATACTCACACCAGTTACTCCACAGCAGACCACAAGCAGCAATGTAGCAATAAATCTTGATTCTAGTCTCATCACTACAAGCTTCCGTAAAATAGGCTGCAATCAGGCGATCGACCTGACGTTTATTGTAAAGAGAATAAATACAGAACATTGCCACATCCACATGAGGATCTTGCATTCCTGCATACTCCCAGTCAATCAGTCGGATTTCTTCCCTGCCATCTTTCTCCGCAAAAAGGAAATTATCCGGCACTGCATCAATATGGGTCAGGACTTTTTCTCCAACATGTGCATTAATATAAGGCTTTAGCGACAGAACATTTGCTTTTGTTTTTTCATAGTCCCTATAAACAGAAGGAGTCCCCTCCCATAGCGTTTCATAAAACTCCATCTGTCCGAAAATATCAAACTCGTGGTTTACTTTCAATTTTAAGTCATGGAACGCATGTAGCCGCTTCATACACTTTTTAACATCTTCATAATTCAAAGGATCACATACTCTCGCGCCTTCCAAGAATTCCGTGATTTTATAGCCATTTTGAGGGTTGATATATGCAATATCATCGCAAATATGCTTTCCATCAATAGTTTGATAAACCGCCGCCTCTTGACGACGATTGATGAGCTGATCAGTTCCTTCGCCCGGAATTCGCATGATATATTTCTTTCCCTTGCAGGTAAACAGGAAAGAACGATTCGTCATACCCTTTTTAAGAACTGTAATATCTGTAACTGCTTCTGGCTTTGCATCCAGAGCCTCACAAATCACCTGAATTGCATCTGTTTTCAACTGGTTAGAATCGCTGTCAATTTCCCGGAGTTGCTCATAAGTATTGATTTCCACTATATCTGCTGAATGAACCACACGAGCTGCTACTATCATCCGATCCTTATTATAAAGTGCCTCCTCCCAGAATGCTCCATCGTACCTCTGATTTTTGCATAGTTCTTCAATACGTTTTGCAACTGTGTCAGCATCCTCTTTTACCAGGTAGCAGATACCTATCATTGCATTACCGCCAGAACTTTCTGGTACAGTTACCAGCTCCATTTTACGGTTAACTCGGACATTACTGTCGTTGTCTACAAGATCGCTGACCATATACCATGAATACAGTTCATGCTGATGGAATGGATTTCGATCACACCAAATATCACAAGGAATAATGTATGCATTCTCTAAATGCTCTATTACAAGTTTGACCGAATGCAGATTATTTTTTGCAGCATAATCGGCATTCACTACCAGTTCTACACCATACTCATCAATCAAATACTCGTATTTTTCTTTCATGAAGCCTACAACAACATAGATTTCCTTGATTCCCACTTCATGAAGCTGTTTGATAATACGCTCGATTAATGGCTCGCCATTGACTTCCAGAAGACCTTTTGGCATTTCGGTATTGATGGGAACCATTCGCATACCAAATCCCGCAGCTAGAATAACAGCACGTTGTGGTTTTTTTTGTTTAAATTCCATTATTGCTTTCATTGTCGGGCGTATGGATTCATCTAGGTAATCTGCTTTGATAAGCTCCTTAATCGAACGGTTTACTACTCCCAATGAATGGCCTGATACTTCCGCCAAAATTCTCTGATTAATAAAAGGCTCCAGCAAAAGCACATTTAAAATATCGCTTTCTTGCTTGTTCATATACTTCCTCTCTTTCTTTTTCATGAACATAAAATCAAACACAATCCGATCTTCCGGATGTTCTCCAAAAAGACCGGATTAATTGTGCCTTAGTATAGATTCATGTTATTTAAACACTTCTAAAATCCAGATAATCCATGTGTTACTCTTTTATTTTCAAGGAATAATTTCATGTAATCACCATCTGATACCTTCAAAAATTAGTCATGTTTTTCTGGAATATTAAACATCTCAGCTTTCCAAATACAGGACTTGTTATTTTTCCTGACACAATATTCTAGGAAAAAATAATGGCTATAGCAGAAATTCACCTGTATCCCTCTTATTTTTGCGTTACTGTACCTACCTTAAAAATAGCCCTCTCCCTTTATCTTTCGTTTTTCAAATCCTCAAAATTCACTTGATTCATTCTTTAATAAAAAACGCTTTAAAATGATGTGCAGATACTCTCTGATTTTCTGGAGGAAGCTCCATATAATCTCCATAGTATTTTCTCAAAATAGTATCATAATTTACAGGCACTTTTACCATTAGATTTTCAAATGGCATTTCTATCGTCCCTTGATATATATCACTTTCAAATGTCATTCTATCATCCGGAGGGCACATACAAGAGATTACAGCGGTTTGTCCTTCATATCGAAGCATTGCTGCTTTTCTACGCTCAATAAGTTTTTTAGGTCCTAGTATTTTACACTTCACAAACCTATCCAAACGCATTATCGTACGAATTCTTTTCTTAATTGGAATCGTTCTATTAAGTCTTTCAGGCATAGAAATTGTTACCATAGCATTCAATTCATTAATTTCAGCAAAAAACTTTTTGCGTTCTTCTTCATTCTCTGGCACATTATCTAAAGGAAAAACATCTACAAATACGCCTAAATTTTTCAATTCCGTTATACCAGATATTTCTAAAATTGTCTTAGGATCATACACTCGAGCAAAATTAAAATAATAGTTTTCACTATTGCCATCATGCATTACTTGATACTTCGACTCTTTCTCCATTATGACCAAAAATTGCTCATAATCCTTTCTTGGCATACAAACATCAACATCATCATCCCAAGGAATAAATCCTTTATGCCTGACTGCACCTATAAGCGTACCAAAATTCGCAAAATAATGGAGTCCATACTTTGCACAAACTCTATCAATCTCTGATAGTATTTCAACACAAATATACTTCAGTTCAATATTATTGATTCTTTGCATTTTATCCCTCTTTCTCGCTCAGGTTAAAGATACATCTTTTAATGCACATACCACAGCTTATGCACTTATCCTGTTGTGCAACAGGATAAGAAAAACCACAATCATCAACTTTCATCTCAATAGCTCCAGCTGGGCATATCACTGCACACAAACCGCAACCACAGCATTCCTCTGAATTCATTTTAACACAACCGAACATCCTATTAATCCTCTTTACCTATGATATGTTTAATTCTATTTTTTATACGCCTCATAACTGGTGGGTATCCATATTTCTTTAGAACCGTTATCAACTGGTCGCATCGCGCATATTCATTCCAGAAATCATCGTAATCTGTCGGTTTCACAGTTGGCGATATAAGTTGTGGTTGTAAACATTGCTCTTTAGAACACACTATCGTAATAATTTTGTCATTTAACTTATTAATATATTTAAGTCCTTTATCGCTATGTATAATTATTAAACTTACACCTAATGTATCTTCGATATTGCTATTAAGACGCTCAATTCCCCAAAAATCACCTAATGTTATATCTGTTTTTTTATCCACTGTTGTAAACGGACACTTATAGCAACTTGGTCTCTGTATTAGATTTTTACTATATAAATTGTGAAATGCATTAATTTCCTCTGTTTCTATGCATTCCTTTCCGGTATAAAATACAGCTGACCATTTCTGTTTTTTCCATCCAGCTTCTTTATTTCTAAATTTAAACTCAGCTATTCGTCCATGTTTTTTTTCTAATAATTCGATAAAGTCATTAAATAATTGAGAATTTGTCACTCCATGACAGACAATGTCACATAATAGTAGTTTATCTCTATCGGAATATCCCACATAGGCTAACACTGCATTTGCCTGACAAGGTGTCCCACAAAACAATACTCTTCTTCCTTCATTTAAATCTTTTTTTATGTCGGCCAATACAGTAACTATTGTACTTTGCGGATATTTAGAACCCTGTAACTTTGGAAGTTCTTCCTCTTTAGATACTCTTATATGCTGCACTTCCCATGATTCTGTAAATGCCGCCCCATACACAATTCCATTTTCATCCAAAATAAGCTTTGCTAACTCAAAAAAAATACCACCTGAAGCACTTTTTCTTCTCACATCATTTGAAATGCTTTTTGCAGCCATATATAATCTTTCCATAGATATCCTCCCTTTATAAATTTGGAACGATATTTAACGCTATTAGTGTAATTCTGATAACTGCTGTTATCACAATAATTAACCCCAAAGTACTAAACACATGTTTAAGATATAGTGCTACGCTTACACCAGCAATTTTAAGTAATTTGCTAAAATAAATAATTTGAATTACACAAAATACAACTGTCATAAGAGCAACTGCAATGTATAGGCTTGAAAAAACATACTTACCAATTGAAAGACCAACTACATAACCTATGATTTGCACAATTCCTGATATCAAAGCATATTGCTGTTTATCTAAAACAATTGTAATTCCTTGTGTTGCCATCATAAGAAATTGGAAATATGTCATAAATACAATGATTCTAGAAAGATTACCTGTTATAACATAATCGTTTCCCAAAAATAACATACATACAATGTCTCCAAAAGACATAATAACAACCATTGGAACTATTGCCACATACATAGCGCGCTTCATATTACGGAAAGTAAAATCTCCTACCTCTTGCCCTTTTTTCTTCATTTCAGCTGCTGTCTGATAATATACTTTTCCTATAGATGACGCTAAGAGATTTACCGGTATATTTAAAACTCGCATACAAACAGAATAATAACCAAGTATTTCAACTCCAAAGAAACTACGAATAAAAAATACCGGTGCTTGGTTCTTAACTTGGGCAACCAAATATGTTGGCATTTGAAATTTAACATAAGTCAAATGACTTCGAATGACATCGAAGTGATCTCGATACTTAAAATCAAAGAAAATACGTGGAAGGTATCTTCTCATATGAAAAAGTGTAAATACCTGACCTAACACAAGACCAATATAATATCCGTATTTTGTGAATCCCATTAAGCCCAAAGGAATAGCAATAACTGCTACTGAAACATTATTTATAATTGGATTCTTCATCAATATATTATATTGTTTTTTCTTGTTTAACCAATTATAACATACATTGACTTGCTGCTGTGTGAATATCAAAACAAACAGTACAACCGAATAAAATAGCGGATGTAAACCACTTGGATCGGGTGTAACAGATTTAATGACAAAATACCCAACTCCTACAATAAGACTAATAATAAATGAAATAGTCGTTATAACTGAAAATAGTTTTTCACTCTGTTCGCCTTCATCATCCATCATAATGGCGTTCGATAAACCTAAATCCGAAAACGCATTAACAATTATAGCAACAGATGTAAATAATGTCCAATAACCAATAACTTTAGCACCATATAAACGAGTAAAAATAGGCAATGTGACGACTGAAATTGCTTGACCTAGCATTGTACCAGATGAAATCTTCGTCACGTTTCTCAACATCTGAGATTTCATCAACGTTTGAATCTTTTCTTTTAACATTTTTCACCCTTCTGAAGGATATTGTCCTCAATTTTTTTTAATTCGGAGATGTATAACTCCGTAGAACTTTTTCTGAATTCCGCAAGTTTTTCTTCATATTTTAGATAATTAGTAGTAGTATTTAATAATTTAGAAAACTGCTCATATGACGTTTCTTTATAAACAATAACATCATTTTTTCCAGTCCACATTAATAAATCCTTAAGTTTTTTTGAAACTGCGTATATTGCACAGGCTTTATGATTTAATAATGTGAAAATACTACCATGAAATGTTGTTGTATAAATACATGAGGCATTAGCAATATACGTGTTAAATTCCAAAGGATTACAATTAATATTTATATCACACCACGTTTGAGGCATACAAACTGCAACCGTTTTTAGGTTGTTGTCTTTTGCATAGCGCTTAATAAACTGTTGGTGTTCTTTAGGTACACTATATGAATATACTAAAATATATTTATCAATTCCAATATCAACCTTAGGGAACATAAATTTATCAATTTCTAATAAACAAGTAGGATCACAAACCAAAGGAACTTTTCTTTTCAAGATTTTATGAACAATACTAGCTGTATTCAAATCACGAACTCCAATAATGCTAATCCGATTGAATAACTCGATTATTTCAGGAAAATTGTCAAAATCCTGTTTTTCAGCCTGCCCAGCGCTCGGTGCGTACGCTAAACAAGGCATACTTTTAGCATTAAATTTACCGTAAAAAATAGGATTTTGAAACTGTGCTACTCTAATGTTCCAGATTTCGTCGCTACCAACAATACAACAATCAATCTTATATTTTGCTAACTCTTCTTCATCTATTACTTGAAAAGCTTTTAATGCAGATTCCATTACAAAATATCTTTCTCGTAAAAAGAAATATTTCTGCAAAAATCTAAATTTTGCTTTAATTCCTGATGAGTGCAGAAAATACTCTTTTTTTCTTTCTTTATCCGTTCTCCATTTTATAAAAAAAACCTTGTGGCCTTGATTTTCAAGAAAAATCTTAGTGGCATATGCCTGCAAAAAGGCGCCACAATTTGCCGAATCATAAGGCGTAATGATTCCTATACGCATACCATCTATCCTCCTTAATGTAACTTTTTTATCATTCTAATTAATGGTTCACAATATTGCACACCAAGAAATTGAAAATACAAAGAATGTGACAAATACTTTCGAACTCTTCGTAGTTCTACTTTATTCATCATTTTAATCAATTTATCATGAAACAAATCAAAAGCATCTGAACCACCGCGACGGTATAATAAAACAAGCACGTTATATACGGTTTTTGCTACAACCGCTTCTGATAATTCTTTCAATTCAGGGTAAGCAAATACAACAATATCCTGTATTTTCTTTACCGCCTTAATGGCATCAAGCTGTTTTTCGCTAAATGACTGCGCTGTTACTGAACCAGAATTCAAACAATAATAATACAGTACATCACTAATCACGCAAACCTTATTAGCTTGTAGGATGGCTTCCGTAAGAAATAAACGATCTTCGTTAATTTTCAATTTCACTGAAAATTCAATTGATTCAATGCATTTTCTACCAAATAGCTTATTCCATACAGCCATACCAATTAAATCATTATTAAGCAACCTGATAATAGCCTTTTTTTGTTCTAATACCCCATTATATTGACAAAACATAGGTGATTTTTTTATCTGATCATATCGATAATATCCACAACTAACTATATCTGCTCCACTCTCAAGTGAAGTCAAAACCATTTTTTCTATCATATATGAATCAAGAAAATCATCTGCGTCAGCAAAAGCTATATAATCCCCCTTAGAATTTTTAATTCCTGTATTGCGAGCAGCAGAAACACCACTATTCCGCTGCGAAATACATTTAATTCTCTTTTCACATCTACAATAGTCTTTAATAATTTGTAATGATTGATCAGTGGATTCATCATCTACACATATAATCTCTATATTTTTCCAAGTCTGAGCAATTAAACTATCTAATAGTCTTTTGATATACTTTTCCGCATTATATACAGGAACTATTATACTTACTAAAGGGTTTTTACTCATACCTCAGCCCCCTTCTACAAATAAATTTTAAAAATCAATCTTATTTTTTTTCAAAAAATCCTCAAGATCTTCATATTTCTGTTTCACTCTCCAAACGTTTTCAGGAACTCCCTGCAAGTTTGAATTCAGCCTCTTAAAATACTTCTTATACTCATCGGTTCTAGGTGCAAACAACCCTATGAACATTTTCATCTCTGAATATGTCGGTTTTCTGTGAAATCGATCAAAAATTTGCTGTGCTAATAACACGGCACTCTCTTCATATCTATTCAAGTGTTTTTCTTTGTACTCATCCAAAGTACAAATTTGTCTCGCTGGATTTCCCGCCCATACAGTGTTGCACGGAATATTTCCACTCACAACAGCCCCAGCTCCAATAATAACATTGTCACCAATAGTTGTTCCCATTAAAATTGTAGCGCCTTCACCGATAAAAATATTATTTCCAATTTGTGTGGGTCTAAAATTCTGCGGCATTATACCATAGACTTTATTTAAAACAGAGTACGAATAATCATGAGCTAATATTGTTACCTTTGGTGTTATTGTGACATCATTTCCTATTTTTATTGCATATGGATAATTAAAATCATAATGTGTACTAGACGGGTCTATGAATGAGACTCGTTCACCTACAACCCCCCCCCGATTTCGAATTTCATTTACAAAGTCGTTTGAAGTTATTCTTCTTTTTAAGATGTTCTTGAACATTTTAATCATATTTTTCCTCCTTTTCCCTTCACTGAAAGCATATAGCGACAGCAGAGATACAATGCACATGCTATATAATATGGAAAATACATTTCTTTATCATATAATGGATTACCAGTAAATCCATACAGCAGAAAAAACATTTGCATAGAAATAGAGAAAACCATAGCTTGACACCAATTCTCACATTCGTTATTCATTTTCATCTGCGATAACAACCGAATACTTCTAACTAAAATATATATAAAAAATGAAACAAAAAATAAGAATCCTATAATTCCTGTCTCGGCTAGTAATTGAATATAAATATTGTGTATATTCAATTGCCAAATTGTTCGATGCATTATTTGTTCCCAACCAATTCCAAAAACGGCATTAGATTTAAAAAATTTCAATGCAGCTGCCCACATTTTTGTTCTCCCTAATGTAACATCACCAGATTCTGCCGTTTCTAAAAAACGATTAAACACCATTGAAAGAGCCGGAATATAATTGATGATAATAAAAATGGCAACTAATCCTATCAACAATATGCCAACACTATTCATAAGTCTGCTTTTCTTTTTATCGCTCATATAAACGTAATATCCTACAAAAACAGACGCCAAACCAAATATTATATGAGCTCTTTTTCCTGTAAATAATATAGCTACAGTAAAAACAACAAACAATAATAGGTTTTTTAATTTAGAATTTTCACAAGCAATATAATAAGATCCTGAAATAATTAATCCACATGCTAACAACATACCATTAGTAGAATAGTGGTTTGTAAATCCTGGCATACATCCACTATTATATTCTAATCTTAAGCTCTCTGCTCCTGACGGAAATATCGCTATCGGGATTTCTAATAATGCGGGTATAAAATACATCAGTATTGTGTATCCCGCATAGAACAAATAAATACTTCTTGCTATAGAAAAATATTTAGATATCCAAGATGAATTTTGATATCTAGATATCCATATAAAATTCAAACCTATAATATTCAATAAAACATGTGGTAATGAATTTAAATCTGATAAAAAAGCATTATTATTTAATACAAAAAAGCTTAAAATTACGGAAAGAATTATAATCTTCGGAGCAAGTCCAACGTTTCCCGACTGATACCATCCCAAAAATAGCACTAAAGCAAAAAACAATTCAATAAATAAAATACTTGGACCTGAAAACTTGTAAAAAATAGTTCCTGCTGCCCCAAAAAAACTTACACCTAAAGCTATTAATGTAGGCATACATTCGCTTTTTCTTATCTTCATACCAATATATGCATCTCCTTTTTGATAAAATCCAGGTTTTGATACAGCATCTTAATACTGAAAAGTGAAAAATCGCTCATATCTTCATTTTCCCTTCTATTAAATTAATATATTTTTTCACTTCGTTCTGATTCCCATACTCCTGTTTCTCTAGATACGCTACTATCTGTTGTTTTTTTACATTGTCAGAACATAAAGCAACTATTCCATGTACTATTCCATCTACATTAAGTTCAACGATTATTCCTTCATTGTCATTCTGTATTTGATCCTTTACTGTAGGATATGCTGTTGCAACAATAGGCTTTGCCAGAATTTTTGCTTCATCAATCACAACTGACTTCCCCTCATATCTTGATGGTTGAACAAAAATATCACAGTTTTTTATATATGGATATGGATTAGATTTTGTTCCTAAGAGTTCAACGTGATCTTTTACGTTTTCTTTTTCTATTTGGTCATTAAGCTTATCTTTAAGCGGACCGCTTCCAATAATAAACCATTTGAACTTTATACCTTTTTTCTTCAGTTTACTTGCCGCAGAAATAGCCATATCAAAGCCCTTTTGCTCAGACAATCGTCCAACTGATAATATAATATTTTCATACCCTTTATATTCTTCCGGAATAAACTCCTTTGCTCGTGCTTTGATTACTGCCGATGATGTGATGTTCTCTATACAATAAAATTTATCTTGAAACTGTGGAAATTCTTCCTTTAATATTGCAAGACATTCCTCTGAAATCGTCACAACTGCATCTACCTTCGGAAAGAGTTTTAAGTCGTATTTTTTTGGCATTCCGGAAGTTCTGTAATCATTATGTACCCAATGTATTTTCCTTTTGGCATTTACTTTGTCAACAATGTAATATGTTGATTCTCCTCCCAAATATCCAACCGCAACATCATACTCTTTGTCCAATCCATCTATGACGGGCTTGTAAAAGTATTCCCACATAAAGGCTTTCTGGTTTCCCATTCCCGATTTTACAATTCTAGCCAACAAATTTCCAAAAACCTTTACAGGCATATAGATGCCCGCTTTTCTTACAGGTCCATATAATTTTTTCAAAACTGGAGGCTGCTCCAAGATGTTTACATAAGCAGGGACTTGTGACAAAAACGTCCCCTGCTTTTTTAGCAATAGTAAATCTATCTCGTATTTATCCTCTGGAAGTTCAGTTAATAAATTAACCAAACTACGTTCTGCACCTCCATCTCGAAGTGTTGGCATAACAAAAAGTATCTTCTTCATTACTATTTTCCTCTCTTGCATCATCCCTTGATAAAGATAATTATGCGCATATATTAACGGGCATTCTGTTGTACTGTATCAACAATTTTGCCCCCCCCCGATGTACAATACCATCTATTCTCTACGTATCTACCCGGATTATTAAAATTCAACACCTTAGCATAATTTCCAGCTGCTGTAGCATTTGAAGGAATATCCTTAGTAACAACGCTTCCTGCACCAATTGTGGCATTATCTCCAATACTTACATTTTCAACTATACAAGTATTTGGTCCTATATAGACATTGTCACCTATTACAGCAGCTCTTCCCTCATTCGAACCAATTGTAACAAATTGCGAAAGATTGCAATTATCTCCAATAACCGTTGATGGATTAACAACAACCGGGCCACCATGGCTTATATATAACCCATATCCAATTTTGGTTTCTCTCAGAATTTGAATTCTCTGCTTATCTCGGAATGTCCAAAGGATTCCGCCTATTATCTTAAGTAAACCTTTTGCATTTACGAGCCTATATGCCACCAAAAAGCGAAAACCAGCATTTTTTCTATAATACTTAACAAAAGATTTCCAGGTCATCTTTCCTTCATAGCGATACAAATCGCTTTTTATATACTCTATCACTTTCTTTTTGCCCCCTTGCTTTATACCTTAGAAAAGTTCCCCATTCAGCATTTTTCCATAATACGTTTTCTTTCCATCAACCATTCTTGGAAAAGCAGCTTTCCATGTAAGCTTAAACAATGCCGTATTATCCTTTAACTTTTCCCATTCACTAGAATCAAACGTAGTTCCAAGAACCTTCAACAGCTCATCGCAGTTTTTATTATTAGGGATGATTTCATTAAATGCCTGATTCACATAATCATTTTGTTTTCTTGCAAGAACAATCAAATAATCTAAAAACAGATAATCGATCATATAATCATAATGCTCCCAATAATCCAGAAGATATTCTCGTAAGATAGCAAAAACTTTTCTATATTCTGTAGTACATCCAAACGAATAATTTGCAAATTCACCACATGCCACAGAAACATGGCGATAGTCTGGTCGCTTAATCGACCAAACTGGCATATCGAAATACGGTTGAAGATCTCCCGTGCAGAAAAAAGTTGAATCTAACCAAATTCCACCATATCGAGCTAAAAGCGAAATTCTTAACAAATCTGAAAGATGTGTCTTTGTTATAATTCCACGTTTATATTTTTCTTCTAACCAAGTTGGAAATGCAACAAATTCCTTGTAGTTTTCGTCTGTAATAATTACAATTTTATGGTTTCCAGCATGAATCCGAATAGACTCTACACATTTTTTTACGATATCTGGAGCATTTTCTAGTCCCTGCCACCAACATATCCAAATGCAATCCTTATAATTTTCATCTTGCTCTGGAATTTTAATATCGAAAATCCGTTCTTCGGTAACTTTTGTGCATGTCCGTTCAAAATACGCATTCATTGCCTCATGTTTTTTTATTAAGTGCTTTTTGATCCACGGATGTTCTATATGTCCATTATGAACCATAATTTGAATGTCCACTTTACCACGAAATGTTGCAAATGCACCTCTAATGCCCACTACGTTTGCCACTTCCACTGTAGAACCTACTTCTTCTTTTATTCGATGCGATATTCTTTTCAGATTCATGTGTTTTGAAGCCATCCGTAATTCTCCTCTAATTTTTTATTATACTTTTCAATGCAACTCTTACTTTTCTAGGAATCGCATTATAAATGCTATGCACAATTATTTGTTTTCTATACTTTTTATGGAACCATTTTTCCACCCCATCATATCCAGCCTTTTCGTAAAGCTCCATAATTATTTTTCGACGAGATGATTGAGCAGATGGATGACTAAGCTGTCCATTTTTTCTTGCAATCTTATCATATGAACTTTCGCTTAACCAAATTCTGTCCGTTATTTTTTTGCATAGTTCTACACCTTTTTCAGTATTCGCAAGTATGCAGGAAATGCCTTTTCTTTCATCGAACACATCCTGCTTCAGTAACTCAGGATGTTCCCGTTCGATTCCCCAAAAGTCTCCAATTGTCATATCTGCTACTCGCTCTTTATGCGCATATGGACACTCGTAGCAGTTTTCTCTATAAATATCTCCATCCAAAAACAAGGTATTATAAGATGTCAATCTTGCTGGTATATATATGCTCTTTTCTCCACCTGATGGGCCTCTCAAATCTAATCTTGCATTCATTCCCCATCCGCGTTTTTTATCTCGGAAAGAATAGCCAATTGGAACTCCTCCACGTTTTTTTGCTTCTACGCCAAGATAGTCATTAAAAAACTTTGCGTTTGGCACCCCATGACAAATTACATCAATCGTCCACAAGTTGTTATAATCATTTTTCAAATATCCATATAGTCCAGCAATTTGGCAAGGTGTTCCTGAGAAAAGAACTTTTCTTCCTTCGCTCAATTTTTGCCTTGCTTGTTTATAAGTATCTTCGACCGCACTTTGAACATATTTTGATCCTTGGATACGTTCCAACTGCTCTATATTCTCAATTCCAATCAAATGCGGTATCGACTGTCCATTTTTAATATCAAGTGACGCTCCAAAAACAACTCCGCCACTTTCCAGAAAATATGTCGCGACAGCCGCAAAAACGCCTCCAGATGCTGATTTTGCAAGCTGTTCCTGTTTTCTATTTACTGCGGCATAAGCCCGTACAGGTTCATGTAATGAATTTTCATTTTGATATGCACATACCTTTTTACATGCACCGCAGGAAACACACAGATTTGAATCAACAACAGGATAAATGAAACCTTGGTCGTCTGGTTTCATCTCAATTGCTCCCTTAGGACAGATCGAAGCACATGCACTGCAGCCACAACATGTTTTTTTATTTTCAAAAAGAACTATTCCCATATTCCCTATCCAATCTATTTGCATCTCATATTAGCAATTCGCTATTTTTTACCAATTGCATTCTTGAGAAATTTTTTACTTTCACTTCTTCTTTTGTCAAACTCAACTTCAATATAGTCATAATCTATCTTTTGATTAAGTGTTTCGATAATTTGAATTGCATTTCCCTCGCAGCGTCTATTTGCCAGCCCAAACTCTCCAAGAAGTGATGAAACCTTCCGAATTCTGCTGGGATTTGTCAAGTAGCAAGCGAACTGACGATGGTTAAGCATAGAGAATACTGCTCCATGAAATGTCCCAGTTACCACACACGCTGCATTCCGAAACATCCAGACCCACTGAAACGGTGTAAGATTGACCGTTATGTCCGTATACAGTTTATCGCATTCTCCTGCACCATAAACTGCCATGCCGTTCTTGTGTGCATAATCAATAAGTTTCTGCTTTTCCACTTCTGGCAGACCATCGCAGTAATAAAAAAGCATATATGGCTGAGTCACTACTGGCACTTCTTCATCTGGAATATGTACAAGGAATGTAGGATCCGTAACTCTTTCGATTTCCTCATTCCGAATTTTTTCAGCGAGCTCTTCTGTCAACTGATCTCTTGCTGACACAGCCTTAAACTTTAAAATTCCTGTCTTTACATACTCTGGTACGTCCGTTTCATGTGTTTGACCAACACTCGGTGCATACGCAACCAGTTTTTCTTTTTCCAAACCCACACCGAATTTAACTTTTGCGTTTCCTTTTGTTTCCTGATAGTTCCACACTTCGTCACTACCCACTACAATATAGTCCAAGCCAAGTTTTTCAATATCTTTTGCATTGTAGCAAGTTGGCGTAAGCGCCATATATTTTTTCCTAGCTTTCGCAAATGTAATAGGCAGTCTAGTTTTTTGCAGCCAATCGGACAGTGTTTCTTTGTTTTTATAAAAGCGAAACCATCCTCCCGCATTAATCACAAAATGTTTCACATTCATACAATCTATAATTTGAACCTCGTCATTAGGATACATCTCTTGCAAAGCAGTCTGTAGTGCATATGCCTGTAAAAAAGCTCCAAAATTATTTATGTAATGATGCGTCAAAATTCCAATCTTCATACCTGACACCGTTCCTTATACAATTGCAGATAGCGTTCCTGCAGCCGCTCTGCTTCCACTTCAATGTTATAGTGCTTTTTCGTAATCAAATCCGTTCTGTCAACTCTATCTGTTTGCAGGAGTGCCTTTCCTATTGTCCTCGCCCATTTATTTAATGGTTCATCCAATCCAACAAATTCTGCTCGTTCGCTGAAGCCAATTTCTCTTGTTACATTTGCAGAGAAAACACATGGCAAATCTGCTGCTTGAGCCTCTACACCTACGACAGGAAGCCCTTCCCAAATGGAGGGCAAAACAAAACAATCAAATGCCTGATACCATTCGTTTGCATTTCCTACATTTCCTACAAATGTAATATTTTTTTCAAGACTCAATTTTTCGGCCTTTTGTTTCACCGCTTCCATCAATTCTCCATCGCCAAGTAGAACCAGCTGGGCCTTTTCATCTAATTTATGCACTTCTGCAAATACGTCTAACAGGAACATATGATTCTTCTGAGCCATAAATCTGCCTACATGTCCAATCACATGCCTGCCTGCTAATCCATTCTCTCTGCGGATTTTTTCTCGTGTCAATTCATTAAAAACAAAATTTGAAATTTTGATTGCATTCGGAATTAACACATAATCATTTTCACTAACTACCTTATTTCCAAAATAGCATCTTGCGGCTTCAACACCACATGAATAATGCTCATTCATATTGGCGGGCAACATTGCTTTACAAACAAGTTTAATCGGTAATTTCCAATCCTTTGTTATACTTGCCCCGTGAGCATGAAAAATACGCACAGGGATTTTGCTCACTTTGGCAGCATGAAGTGCATACACGCCAAGTGCCCCATTGTGCGCCTCAACAATTTTATATTCCGGATGCTCATGGAATAATTTTCTCATAAACTTGAGATATTCAGGATACTTCGCTGGATTCAGTCCCGGTGTATGGTAAATCCTTCCACCCATAGATTTGATTTCATCATCATATGCTCCCGGCTTTTTCTTGTTACACAAGAAATCAAACTGGACTTTTGACTTATCCATATATCGATAATAGTTCATCAGCATCGTCTCAATACCAGCACGATCCATATTGCTGACAGAATGAAGAATTCTTATCATTACTTTTTCTCCTTACAAATTTCTTTTCACAATACGAGTTACGTACTGCTTCCCTGTCGATAAATATTTTTCTCAGCAATTAAAGTGTCACTTGTTATATTCTATGTTCTATTTCCCTACCTCTGTTCGGATGAAGCACTTCCAATGTGTTGTTCATAAACCAGAATGCTCCATACAAACGCAGGTAGTGATACTAAAAGTTCTTATGATAAAATCATCTGCTGTTACTAAACCTAGGTAGCGAGATTGAAACTGCTCTCGCAACTCTACCCATCTCTCAAAAAGTACCGTAAATACGCTATTTTTCCGGTGCTTTCACTATGTACATCTCACTACCTGCGTTCGGTTAGAGGAGATTATTAATAATCAGTGTTCTCATATTAATTTTCCTTATTTTTTATCCACTTACTAAAAACTATATGTCTTTGTTTTGCAACATTCTCCGCTTTTAATATAATCCACTAGTACAATCAGGACACTATATACTAGATAGATTATACCATATATTTCTTCTCTATTATATTCTCAAATGTTCCTAATTTCGACATTCCTATCTGGTTATTTTTAGTAAAGTTAACTTTTATTTTTAATTTTACACTAAAAATTCAATTGTTTCTCAGTATTTTATTAATAAGTTTCTATCATTTTTTAATCTCTATATAACTCCAACGTTCTCTTCACAACATCGTCCCAATTATATTTCTCACAAATATAATCTGCTGCTTCGTCCTTATATTTCTGTACCTTTTTCTTATCATCACAGGCACTTTGAAGCTTGCTTTGCAAATCAGCAACATCACTTTTCTTAAATACAATTGCTTTATCTTCTACCACTGATGCACATTCATCTATATCAGACACCAGGCAACAGTTACCGTAGCTCATTGCTTCTAATAAACTAAGTGGCATTCCCTCTAAGTCGCTTGGAAGGCTGTAGATGTAAGCATTGCTGTATAATTCATCTAATAACTGTCCCTGAACAAATCCGGTAAAGATGATTCTGCCATCGTCTTTTGCCATTTCTTTTAATTGGCTGGCAAATTCATCGGTATCGGAGCTGCCTCCTGCAATGACTAACTTTTTGTCTGTGTTTACTTTTTTAAATGCTTCAATCAGATAGGCGATTCCTTTTTCTGGAACGAGTCTTCCCAAGAACAGGATATAATCATCTTTTTCTAGTCCAAATTTTTCTTTAATAAGTTCTGGCTTTCTTATAACAGGACGATTTACTCCATTTGGAATGAATTTTGTTTCTCGTCCGTAAGTTTCTTTAAAGTAATCTTGAACGCCTTTACTAAGAACAATAATTTCGTCAGCAAATTTTACTGCACATTTTTCTCCCATCATGATATATGTGCTGGCTAACTTTCCCCATTTTGCTCTCTGGTGATCAAGTCCGTGAACCGTTGCTACACACCGCTTTCCAAACAATTTTGGTAGCCATAACATAGCACAAGGACCTTCCGCATGAAAATGAACTACATCATACTTTCCAAATGCTGCACAAATAGCTCCAGATACTGAGGCAGTCATTGCAGCCAGTCCTTTTTTATCAAGAGTAAGAACTGATTTTAATCTTACTCCCTTATACGCTTTTCTTTTTCCGCCATCGAAGTCTTTACCACTCACATGATGACCACTTCGGTTATAACAAGTTACTTTATGACCAAGTGTAACCATTCTTGTTGCTAATTCTTCCACAACAATCTCTATTCCACCTTCACGAGAAGGAATTCTTTTATGCCCAAGCATAGCTATATTTAAACTTTTTTTATCTTTTAAGTTCTTTTTCATTGCCTTCCCTCTACTCCCTACATCGATCCTTCTTTTTTGAATACCACCTGTACCGTCTTAAATAGAATCTTGATGTCAAGTCCCATTGTCCATTCGCTTATGTACTGTTTATCGAGTTTTACGACTTCTTCGAAGTCTGTGATGTTGCTTCGTCCGCTTACCTGCCACATTCCGGTAAGTCCCGGCTTGGTTGCGAGGCGGGCGCGGTGATGAAGTTCGTATTTATCCCATTCGTCTACTGTTGGCGGGCGGGTTCCGACTAAGGACATATCGCCCTTCAGTACATTAAGGAACTGCGGAAATTCGTCTAAGCTCCAGTCACGGATGAAGTTTCCGACACCCTTTTTGATTGTGCCGTCCGGGAGCTTCTTGCTGCCGATGATTCGAGGGTCAAAGTCGAGCTTGAACATCATGCCGTCCTGCACACGGTTTTCTTTCATGAGTTCGGCTTTGCGTTCTTCGGCATCCATGTACATACTTCGGAACTTATACATCTGGAACATCTTTCCGTTCTTTCCGACACGGGTCTGCTTGAAGAAGATTGGCCCCGGTGACTGGATGTAGATGGCCGGTCCTACAAAGATGCAGAGGATTCCGGTGATAATGCAGCCTGCAAGTCCTCCTGCAATGTCCATCATTCTCTTTAAGATGATCTGGCGGCGGCTTACGCTGTTAATACTTGTTGTGAGTACAGTGTATGTTCCGAGATGTTCTACGAACTGTTTTTTGCCGAGTAAGTTCTGGGACTTGGCAAGCTTCATATGTACGACAACACCCATCTCGATGAATTTATCAAGAAGTTCTGCCGGATATGGCTCGCTTTCTGGGATGTTGATAAATACTTCGTCCACCCATTCGCGGCATACATATTCAACCAAGTCGTCTTCGTCGGCTACAACTGTTACACCGTCGATGACGCGGCCTTTTGCCTTTTTATCCAGGATACATACTCCTGTAACGAAGTAATCGCCGTAATTCTTATTTTTAATGTTGTCTATAACGGTATCAACGATATCTGATACGGTTACGATAAGGAGAGAACGCTTTTCGGCTCCGCCAAAGTATTTGCGGAGGCAATTCTTCCAAAGACAGCGCAGGACGTAACTGAGTAATAAATACAGCGCTGCTGTATACCCAAGTACAAGTCATGAATAATTCTCTGCTTCCTTAAATGTAAATAAATAAAATACGGAACATAAGGTGATGAGACAGGTCTGTTTGACCGTCATAACAAATTCCTGATAGAATCCACGTTTCAGTACATTCTTCAGGGAATCAAAGAAAAAAATTACCACGATATCCATGAGTGCGAGGCTCCACATCATATCACGGTATAAAGAATTCGCCAGTACATCAAGCGACCCATGTCGCATATTGAATGCAAGCGTAAAAGAAATCCATAGACATACTACGTCTAAGATCATAAAATCCAGGTGCTTTAGCCAGCCCTGTACACTTTTCTTATACATATACTTTCCCCAATCCTGTTTCTTGTGCTGATTATCAAATGAAGTAAACGAATTTCCATCCCCGCGAAATCCAGTCTTTCTCCTTTATCTGATAATCGTTTTTTTCATACTTCTTCTGCAAGTAATAATTTGGATAGAATTCCTATCCGAAATGTAAATTAAAATATTCCGGAGCTGCTGTAACTTCTTCCTATTAAAAGTCAAAAAAATATACAGCTCTTTATAATGAATAAAGTATACCATATATTTCATTTTTGTCATATTCTTAAATATGCCTAATTTCGATGTTTTAATCTAGTTATTTTTAGTAAAGTCAGACTATATTTTCAATTTTTCACCAAAACTTTACTTCATTTTGTTGCTTTGTTATCAATTTTTTACTATTTTGTATATAGAAAATGGAATGGGCAGAGGATTGGAAATATTTTTTGGAAATTTTCCTTAGAAATATTAAAAATCACGTTTTTCAACGATAACATTCCTATAGTGGACTGTCCCATTGATTTTTAAGTTACAGTCCACATGTATTTGCAAAATACTTTCTGTAAAATAAAATAAAGGAGAATGCTTAACTGCATTCTCCTCTTCTACAATTTATAATTATTATATTACTTATCTCCCATTATACTGATAACTAATGCCCTTCACAACATATCCTGCCGCTGTCTTTTTAAGCTTCAGTGTTGTTGTTCCAATATTGGTTCTGCCTTTCTCTCCGTAGATTCCATATCTGTTCTGTGTCGTTACTGTGTAGGTATTCTTACCAGTGCGTACAACCTTTTTAATCTTATAATCTGGAATCATATCTCCGAAGTCTCCGCCACAGTACATGTATGGATCTTTATAGAACTTACTGTCGGAGCTACATACGAACATTGCCTGATTCTTATTTTTCTTGCTGCTCTTAATCTTGCTGACAGAAGCGCTCTTACCAAAAAGCTTCTTAGTCTCGGAACGAAGCTCCTTCGCTGTATAGCTGTAGTCACCCTTGTAATTATATCTTACAAATACGGCGATGGATAACTTCTGATTATCGTTAAGCTTCATCTTTACTGGCTTGGTAGTGGACCATACGCTTATGTTCATCGCTGTCGTATATGCTGTCATCTTCTTACTGATATCCTTTATCTGACGATTCCCTGCCATCTGTCTGGTCACATCTGCTGATGCTGCCTTTGCATGTACTGGAGCAAATGGAATAAGTGTTACTGTCATGAGTAATGTGGCTAAAATTGTACTTAATCTTTTCTTCATAGGGAATCCCTCCTGCCTTTTGAACTTGGAATGTGGTGTAGATGATACGCTATTTAAATGCTTTTTAATGTGCTTTAAATGCTATCTTCTGTACTACATTTCCTATAATCTTATTATAATATTTTTACTGTGGAAGTACCATAACAGAAGTGTTATTTTTCTTTACAGGTGGGATAAGAATGTATAACAAAAGTGTTACAAAAATAGGAATTTGCCGCAGGCAAAGGAGACTCTCTTCGGGGGCTGTGCTTTGGCTGGGGATGGAATTGCTATTTATTGTTGGAGGGATTTGAGGACGCTCCAGAAGGTTATATCTTTCATTGTAACTGTTTTTTGAAGGATTGACTCGAATTACTTCTATCTCTCCTGACTTCTTCCCCAAATCTTTCCACTAATTTGCCCGGGCAGCCAGAAAACAGAAGTCCGAGAATCAAATCATCTATATTTGTGGTCTGGGAGCTACGAGACTATAATAAAATATTAGAAAAGGCCGACATGAAAAGGTATTGATTTTGACGACTTTGTGTTTTGTACAACTGAGTCAAAATCAATACCTTTTCATGCCGGCCTTTTCTTAGAAGACGACTTCTCGTAGCGACGAAAATCACAAATATAGATGATTTGATTCTCGGACTTCGTCTGTTTATTCACCCCGGCAAATTCCAATTTTTAATAGTAGAATTCCCATAAGGATGTTATAATACAAATGATATCTTTTAAGAAGGGACGGTGATATAATGGGTATCTTTTTAAACAGTACTGCACCATTTGAAGCATATAAGATAACAGCCCTGGATAAATACTTTGTAGATAAAACGATGTTAATAGAAGAATTGATTCCATCAATAGGAAGAGAACAAAGATTTTTGTGTATCACAAGACCCCGTCGATTCGGAAAGACCGTAATGGCAAATATGGTAGCGTCATATTTTGGTAAGGCAATAGATAGTAGTTTTGTATTTGAACATCTTGCGATAGCAAAAAGCCCGGTATATGAAGAATATATAAATAAATATGATGTTATCTATATTGATTTCAGCAGGCTTCCAGAGAATTGCCAAACTTATGAAGAATATATTAATAGAATCAAAACAGGAATAAAAGAAGATTTGCTTGAAGAATTTCCCGAATTAGAATTGAAAGAAGAAATGTCACTTTGGGATATCCTGGCAAAAATTTTTCAAAAAACAAATCGTAAATTTATGTTTATAATGGATGAATGGGATGCAGTATTTCATATGCCATTTATTTCCCAAAAAGAAAGACAAGAATACCTGCTTTTTCTTAAAAACTTACTGAAAGATCAGGTATATGTAGAACTTGCTTATATGACTGGAATACTTCCAATAGCCAAATACTCTGCCGCTTCAGAGTTAAATATGTTTGTGGAATATAACATGGCAACAAGAGAACGGTTTAGCTCTTATTTTGGATTTTCAGAAGAGGAGGTAGATAAACTGTTTCAAATTTATAGTGAAACCACAATTCGACCACGAATTACAAGACATGATTTAAAAATCTGGTATGATGGATATTGTACGGCATCGGGTGAACAGCTTTATAATCCCCGTTCAATTATCTGTGCTTTATCAGATAACCAGCTAGGCAGTTACTGGACAGGTTCTGGTCCCTATGATGAAATATTTTATTATATCAAAGGGAATATTGATGAAGTCAGAGAAGACTTTATTCTTATGATTTCCGGCGAACATATAGAGGCGAAAGTACAAGAGTATGCGGCCACCGCAGAAGAATTAACAACAAAAAACCAGATATACTCTGCAATGGTCATATACGGGTTACTTACTTATGAAGATGGAGAAGTCTTTATTCCAAACAGAGAGCTGATGTACAAATATAATGAACTCCTTTTAACAAATGAAAGTTTGGGATATGTATATCGATTAGCAAAAGAATCTGAAAGAATGCTAAAGGCAACACTAGCTGGAGATACACAAACAATGGCAGAAATTTTGGAGTATGCTCATAATACAGAATCTCCTATTCTATCTTATAACAATGAAATAGAATTATCTGCCATAGTTAATCTTGTATATCTGGCAGCAAGAGACAAATACCGTGTTGAGAGAGAAGATAAATAAGCAAAAAAGCCCCCTCCTCTGCTTTCGCAAAGGAGGGGGCTGTCCGTTTTGCCTCTCTCTACTGGTTCTTGGTTTTTTAAGGCATATCTTTATCTCTTGTATACTACCACAGGGAACTCCCGTTGAAGTAGCTGGGTTAGAAGATTACTCTTCTGTCAGCTTAAATCCGGCAATTCTAGCAAGCTCGCGGATAGAATCTCTGGATACCTTCTTACCTCTGTATTCAATGAGGTCTTCACACTGTCCTGTAAAGATATCACTAGGGTTATACTTCTTAATGATGATCTTATCTTCTTCTGTGAAGATTTCTAAAGGCTCTCTCTCACCAATATCGAAACTTTTACGAAGTTCCATAGGTAATGTAATTCTTCCTAATGAATCAAGCTTTCTAACTATTCCTGTACTCTGCATAACGTACTCCTCTCTGGTGCTATAATATTCTCTCTTATGATGTGCACCCGTGCAATGTCCTCTGGGTTGATTGTAGTATATCATAAAGCAGCTAGTCTGTCAACCAAAAAATAGATAATCTTTTTTAAAATGTTAAATGTTTTAGAAACTGTTGTTTTGAAATTGTTATGACAGTTTGCCGTTTTATTTTCATTCTAGTATAAATATGGAAAGTTTTGTGCTTTCTCCTATAAAAAATTGTTATTTGATTCGGGTTGTCTCATTACCTCCCGTGTAAAATAGCAACTTTTTACTTTAATTTGAGTAAGTACTGTCCATAGTTGGTCATCTTGAGGCTCTCGCCAATCTCATGAACCTTATCTAAAGATACGAATCCTTCTTTCCATGCAAGTTCTTCTAAGCAGCCTACATAGCATCCTGACTTCTGAAGTGCCTTAACAATCTCGGCTGCCTCTAACATACTGTCTGCTGTTCCGGCATCCATCCATGTAAGTCCTCTGTCAAATGGAATTACCTTTAACTGGCCTCTGCTTAAATACTCTAAGTTAACATCTGTAATCTCGTACTCACCTCTTGCGGATGGTTTAAGATTCTTAGCAATGTCAATTACCTGATTATCATAGAAGTATAATCCTGGTACGATGTAATTAGACTTTGGATTCTTTGGCTTCTCTTCGATGGATACAGCCTGTCCGTTCTCATCAAATTCTACAACACCAAATGGTCTTGGGTCATCTACATAATAACCAAATACCTTTGCGCCGTGGTCATCCTTGATGGCTTCTTTCATGATCTCATCAAGATTATGGCACTGGAAAATGTTATCTCCTAATACGAGACATACAGAATCATCTCCAATGAAGTCTTCTCCGATGATAAGTGCATCTGCGATTCCCCGCGCAACTTTCTGTACTGCAAACTCGATATGAAGTCCTAATTCACTTCCATCTCCGAGAAGGTTCTGGAACTCTCTTTCTTCCCCTGGTGGAATAATTACAAGAATGTCCCTGATTCCTGCCTGAAGTAAAGTGGCAATTGGATAATAAATTAACGGTTTGTCATATACTGGTAATAACGGTTTACAAACTGGCTTTGTCATAGGGTACAGTCTCGTACCTCTTCCAGCCGCTAATACTATTCCTTTCATAAAAACAAGTCCTCCTTAGTAACTTTGAATCCCTATGTTACTCATAATGTCTCAACTATGCTGTCAACATTCTTACATGATGCTGTCTTTAGATTCATGCTTATTAATACTTTTATTTTAACAAACTACCATGATTCCAATATTTTATATTATTTTCCATGAGCTGTCAAACTTTTTTTGCAATTTAGTTAAATATTTATATAGTTTGTCTTTATTTTCCTGCAAATGCGCTCTGTACTGCAGCCATCGACAGTATTTAGGAACGTTTCGCGGAATTTCTTAAGGTCTGCCTGTTCATTTGCCGATACAATATTCTGAAGCATGGCAGCAGATTCCTCGCATAATGCCTCAAAATCCGTGACAACGTGACCTGGTGTAAACTGCGAATAATCAAAGTAAAAGTCTCTGCTGTCCATGTATTCTTTCTCATCAAATGCGTAGAAAAGCATTGGTAATTCAAGGATTGCTGCCTCAAATACGCTGGAACTGTAGTCTGTGATAAGAAGGTTGCTGATCAGCATGAGGTCATTGATATGTTCTTCCCCGCTCAAATCAAGTACTCTGTCCTGCCATTGTGCATCCACAGTAAACTTTTGCTTTACAAATGGATGATTCTTTAAAATAAGTACCGTGTCTTCTGGCTGCCTTTCCATAAAGTGATTCACATCAAATGCTTCCAATGGATAATATGCATCTTTATTCCCATCTCCGCGGAATGTCGGTGCAAACAAGATTACCCTGTTCTCCTTTAATATAGGATATTTCCCGTAGAGTTCCTCGCGCTTTTTCTCCTCATAATCCCAGTCAAAAAGCAGATCTGTACGCGGTACTCCCAGCGCCTGTACCTTACTTCCTGAAATGCCAAATGCTTCTGCATAAATATCTCTCACCGTATCGCTGCTGACTGGTACGAGGTCATAATTCCTGTGATTCATCGATGTCTGAGGCGCACCGCCCTGTTTACCCATACGGGTAAGGCCAAACGTCTTAAAAGCTCCGCAGGCATGCCACAACTGCACAATCTTTGTCTCGCTGCGTTTCTGAATGCTATGAAGCTGCGGATAGAAATCTTCTAAAATGATAACTGCAGATGTAGCGCATTTGAACGCACAATCCCGAAGTTCCTTCTTGCGAAGCTGATCAACTGTCTTTGTATTGATAAATGTCGTAATCTCTACCTCGGGTTCATTCTCCTCAAACCACCTCTTCACAAGCATAAGATTCCCATTCTTCTCTGGCTCTCTCTCTGAAAGGAAAAGAATCTGATTCGGATTTACCTTATTCTTCGCTATATATTTGCGGTATCTGGCTGCAAAATAGTCAGTATTTTGCTGACGGGCACTATAATTATAACCACTAATTCTATATACGGTATCATTCGCCCGCTTCGCTGCCTTTATAAAATTCTTGTCTTCCTTAAAATAATCTCTGACCAGTAAAAATGGCAGTCCAAGAGAGCAAAGTCCAAACTTGAACAGATTCCTCTTGCGGACAATCTCCGCTCTGGCAAATAGTTCCTTTTGCACTGGAAATGGCTGGTCATCTAAGCAAATCTCTTCCGCTCCACACCAAAGCGTAAAAATAACATTCACCTTATGGCGTGGCGGACTGTAAAATACATATGGCAGCAATATCTCTGCATCTGCGCGAATCTGGTCACCAACTTCTCCTTCTTCTATTACTACTTCCATCGGAAAACGACGTTCTACCTGTCTCTGGGTAAATACAGCCTGCACGCGGATGCGCTTTCCCTGCATCTCGTCCGGCATCTTTGCGCGAAATCCAAGCTTCATCGTCTTCTGTGTTATATTAACTGTAATTCTGTAATTAATCTTTCTCATAATTCTTTGTCCATTATTTTAAATTATCACAACTTATTTGTTCATTAGCTTAAAGTGTGTTTGAAAAATCATTCCTACAACCTGCACGCCTCAATTTACAGATTATTTTTCCAAAGTTCCCTGCATATAGTTGTCCATCCAGCTTAAATCAATCTTTTTCTCCCACTGCCTTCTTGCGATATCCTGCTTCAGTGTGAGCGCCAGATTCTGTGACTTCTTCGCAGACTGACCCTGGCTCACTGTATCTGCAGCACTTCCTGCAAGTGCTGTACTTCCACTCTGGCTACCTGCTTTCTTATTACTCGCATCTGTGTTCACCACAATAACCTGGCTATTCTGGCTCACTGGCGAAAGTACAGAACTTCCCGCATTAGAAGTGCCTGCCAATGCGGTTCCTTTACCTGCTCCGATTGTATCTAAAAGGCTCTTACCAGTTGACATCTTAAGAATAGATACTACCTTTTTCATAGAAACATCTGCCTTCTCTTCCTGGAGTACTTCTGGAAGATTTCCCTTTACTTTCATGTAGGAAACATCAGCAAAATCTTCTGCCATATCTTCTTCTGTATAATCCTTAATCGCCTGTTTCTCCTGAAGCGCAGACTTACTCTCCTTATCATAGGACATAATCCAGAATGGACCGCCTGCACTGGCACCTTTTGACTGTGCGATTACATCTGACAGTCTGTACTTGTAAGCGGAACGCGCCCTGCTTCCGACATCGGCTACTGTTACGCAATCGTTCTTATCAATTGCTACCAGTACCATAAAATGCCCGCCTCGGGTAAAATATCCAGGCCCCATAAGGCACACTACTGGCTTGCCTTCTTTTAATGCCTTTTTAATCGCATTATAATCGGTTCCTGCTCCCTGACACTTCAGTCCATAAGCCGCTGCCATCGCAGGAATCATCTCATGTGCCGAACCTGCTCTTGAGTAAAAGCCATGCTGATAGCCCCAGATGGCTGTATCCAATGGAGTTACCCACTTACCTGTAAGAGATGTGATTACTACTGCCATGGAAGTCGGACCACATCCAGCCTTAGCGATACAGTAGCCATTCTGATTCCAGGCACTATCTGTCTGATTAAAATATACATATCCCGCAATGTATTCCTTATTATTCTTCATAGCCAGACGGGTATCATTATAAATCTTCGGGATAAATGTACTCGTTTTATCGCTTCCGTCCGGTGCGTCTTCCTCTGCTAACTGATCTGTAATCTTCTTAATCGCCTTTGTACGAATCTCTGCATCTTCTCTTGAGGAAATGTCCTTCTTCGCCTTCTTCTGAGTTGTTCCTTCTTCATTACTATGAGAGGAATTTCCGGATGTATCTGATGTAGAAGAATCGGTATCTTCTGCCTGATCTGTATTACCAGATGTACCAGATGTATTCCTCTTCGTACTTTCTGTTGTATGTTCTGTCTGCGAATGCTCTGTATTACCGCTGCCTGTATCCCTTTCGGAAGAAGTCTGGCTCTCCTGACTTTCCGTTGCTGTCGTACTCTCTTCTTTCTTCTCTGTTGTCACTTCTGTCGTGCTCTCGCCTTCTGCAGAATTATCTCCTGCTGTCTTGCTCTGCACAGCCTTCTCCTCTGCTGCATAAACACTTACAGGTTCTATCCCTGACTGAAAAAAGTATTCTGGACCTGTAAATGTCATGACTGCACTTAACCCCACTGCCAGTACTGCCCGTCCAAAGTTGTTCATTAATCCTAAACCTTCTTTCTTTTTGATGTAGATTTTTTCGTGACTTACTGATATAATAAATCAAATAACATATTTTTACAATAGTCTTTTGCATAGTTTTGCATATTTAAGAATTACTTCTGCATGATAGTAATTCCAGTCGCATTCTACTTATATTTTATTTGTATTTACTTGATACAAAGATTTTATAGATATTTGGACAATATTACATTTCAACTTGAAATGTAATTGGATAGCTGAATATTGACCACATATTATTAAAGATTATTTTCCATTTTATTCTGTTTGAAGGAGGAGCATTTATAATGGATAAAAAGTTTAATTTTCAGGAATTACAGGCGATTGTTGCCACACTTCGCGGAGAGAATGGCTGTCCGTGGGATAAGTCACAGACGCATGAATCTCTTAAGTTATATACATTAGAGGAAGCCTACGAGGTGAATCAGGCAGTAACTGACCTCACTAAGACTGGCGACTGCGCTAATTTAAAAGAAGAACTTGGTGACCTTTTATTTCAGGTACTTTTGCAGTCCCAGGTTGCTGAAGATAATGGCGAATTTGCTATCGAAGATGTTATCGATGGCATCGCCCGCAAGATGATCCACCGTCACCCTCATGTATTTGCTGGCCGCCATTATGATAGTGTAGAACAGCAACAGGCCGACTGGGAGAAGTTAAAATCTCAGGAAGAAGGACATAAACAGACCTCTTTAAAAGAAGAGATTGCCCTTGTTCCAGAAAGTTTCCCTGCCCTCATCCGCGGCCAGAAGATTGCGAAAAAGGCTGCCGCCGCCGGACTGTTTTCCACGGAGGATGAAGATGTCTTTAAAGACCTGCTAACTTCTGTTGTGAATTTACAGCTCGGCACCGCTGGGGAAGATCCAGAGAAAAAATTCAGCAGTGATGAGGAATTGTCAGAGAAGCTGGGGGAAGTTCTCTTTGCATTATGTCGGTTCTGTGCGAAGTATAAAGTTTCAGGGGAAATGGCATTGCTAAAGAAGCTGGAGGAATTCTGATTGCCGCAGGCAGGGGGGAAAAACGCTCCTAACGGGAGAAGATACCCTTTTTGAGTGGCTCCAAAGCCAGAAAAAAGCAGCTTAATTCATTAGCATTAGAAGGTGTTTAAATGCTAATGAATTAAGCTGCTTCTCCTGTCAGAGACACTCAAAAAATCTCATCTACTAAAATCGTGCAAAACTGGCTGTAATAATAGAGAAACTTATACATATCCTTTTCTCCCATTCGCTCTTTTACCCTCTCTAAGAGCTTACAGCATTTTTCAAATTCTTCGATGATAAGTTCTTTTCCAGTCTGGGTGAACTGTACCTTGACGTAGCGGTGATCTTCTTCGCTGCTTTTCATTTCCAGATATCCTTTACGCTCTAAATTATGGAGCATTCGGGATACAGCTGGCCTTGACAGCTTCATCGCATCCCCAATATCTGACGGAATGACAAATTCCTTTGCCAGTAACAGGTGGCGCAGGGTGAGTAACATTGTCAGTTCTCCTGATGGAATGTTACACATTTGCTGAAACTGTACATTGGCCTTTCGCATTTGGATGATTAGTTGCTGGTAGTCCTCTAAAGTCACTTTTTGTTCTGCTGACGGCTCGCCTTCTGGCCAGTCAGAACTCCCTGTGTCTTTCGCTTTCATATTTTTGTTATTTTCCTCCCAAAAATAGCTTTATTTTAAAATTCTCTTTACTATTCCACGATAATTCTATCCTTCATTGGAACATATTCCTTATCCATAGCCACACTCTGGTATGCTGGACGGATAATCTTATCGCAGTTCATTAACTCTTCTAAACGGTGTGCGCTCCAGCCGACCATACGTGCCACGGCAAACATCGGGGTGAATAACTGGTCTGGCAGCCCTAAGATCCGATACATGAATCCGCTGTAAAAGTCGATATTGGCACTTACACCTTTATAGATACGGCGTTTTTCCTGAATGGTTTCGACGGCGAGTTTTTCTACTCTGTCATAGAATTCAAATTCTTCATCGTAACCTTTTTCCCTCGCGAGTTTGTCAAGGAATCCCTTGAAGATTCTTGCTCTTGGATCGGAGATAGAATAAACGGCATGTCCCATTCCATAAATTAATCCGCTGTGATCAAAGGCTTCCTTATTGAGAAGCTTCAGCAAGTAATTTTTAATCTCGTCTTCGTCTTTCCAATCCTTCACTTCCTGCTTCATCTCATCAAACATATGAACAACTTTGATATTTGCTCCACCGTGTTTTGGCCCTTTAAGTGAGCCAAGAGATGCTGCCATAGCGGAGTAAGTATCTGTTCCAGAGGAAGTTACTACATGATTGGTAAATGTCGAGTTGTTACCACCGCCGTGATCCATGTGAAGTACGAGGGCAATATCTAAAACTCTTGCTTCAAGTGGTGTATACTTTTTATTTGGGCGGAGCATACGCAAAATATTCTCCGCCGTGGAAAGTTCCTGCTTCGGAGAATGAATGTAAAAACTCTTGCCTTCTACATAATGATTATATGCCTGATAACCATAAACTGCGAGTAACGGCACAGTACTTGTAAGCTGTAAGCACTGGCGCAGTACGTTCGGTATGGAAATGTCATCTGCCATATCGTCATAACCGTATAATGTCAGTACGCCTCGCTGCAGTGTATTCATCATGTCCTTACCTGGTGCTTTCATAATAACGTCTCGCACAAAGTTCGTCGGCAATGTACGATAACTTCCAAGAAGATTCTGGAATTCCTGTAATTCCTGCTTCTGTGGCAAACGTCCAAAAATAAGCAGATAGGCCACTTCTTCATAGCCAAATCTCTGCTCTGCTACAAATCCGTCTACTAAATCGTGAATGTCGTAGCCGCGATAGCGCAGCTCTCCATCGCAGGGAACCATCTTTCCATCAACTTCTTTGGAAGAAGTGATGGTGGAAATATCCGTAAGTCCTGCCAGCACGCCTTTACCGTTCACATCACGGAGACCTCGCAGTACATGATACTGGTCATACAGGCCTGAAGGAATCTGTCCGTGTTCCATAGAAAGTGCAGCCAGATTCTGCAATTCCTGTGTCATCATTGAGTATTCATTCATTCTATCACCTATTCTTTCCTGGTTAACAATGTTAGTTAGCTTTGTTAATTATTATATAGAAAAAAATTTGTTTTGTCAAATTCATCACAGATGAAGTATACTAGAGCGTGTTTAAAAAATACTTTCCCCATAAATTGGAACATACATATTACTGGAGTGATTTCTCAAACACTCTTTATTTAACTACAATTTATTCTGACAAAATTTTACCCTGTTTATAAGTAGTTTACGCAAAAACCGTGTCTCTTACCACCAAAATTTTATGTAATGTGTACAAGTTTTTTCTGTTTTAAAATATTTGACTGTGCTATACTATAAATAACTGTATATACGCTGAAGAATATATGCACTAAAACGTATATATATTACATATTATAATCGGGGATAGTATGCACTTTTCCCGATTTTAATGCAACTTATAATTATTTAAATAAAAATATTTTTTAGAAAGGAGCGTATCATTTATGCAAATACAACGTCTCGTAGATCTGGAGGACTACGAATTTGATACATTGCTCGTCACATACAATCATAAAAATCGTCTGAGTATCGAGCTTGGAAAAGTTAGCGAGATTTTTGAAAGTCTTCAGGCCGATGGTCTCGTTGGAGGAAGCAAGGTATACGGTCTCCGAGGAAAGGATTTTTCTTATCAGGGACAGCCTTATTATAACCTGATTTTCATTGGTATTCCTGAGAAGGCAACTCCGAGAAGATTTCAGTTACAGTTCGGTCAGGCTATGAAGGAAGCAAAGCGTTTCCACGGAAAGAACCTTCTTATGACCGCAATCGGAGAAGATGTTTCCTACTGGTTAAGTTCTGCTATGAAGGGACTTCTCCTCGCAGATTACTCTTTTGACAAATACATTTCTGATAAGCCAGAATCTCCAGAGCTGCATCTTGGAATTCTGACAGGAATTGATTCTGCATCCTTTAAAAAGGAAGAGCAGTACACAAGAATGATGGCAAAAGCCGTTACAACAGCCCGTGACCTGGTAAATGAACCAGCGAACGTGATGACTCCTGCAGCTCTCGCAGCTAAGGCAAAGGAAATCTGCGAAAAGAACAATATCAAATGCACAATTCTTGAAAAGCAGGATTGCGAAGCACTCGGCATGAATTCCTACCTGGCAGTTGCCCGTGGTTCTAAACAGTCCGCTAAGTTTATCGTTATGGAATATAACGGCCGTGTTACAGACGATGAAAAGATTGCTTTAATTGGAAAAGGTCTTTGCTTTGACTCCGGCGGATATAATTTAAAGCCTGGCAATGCCATGAAAGGCATGCATGGTGACATGGGCGGCGCAGCCGCAGTTATCGCTGCTATGGGTGCAATCGCAGAGGCGAAACTTGGCATTAACGTAACCGCAGTTATTCCTGCCTGTGAAAATATGATTTCCGGCAAGGCAATGAAACCGGGCGATATCGTTAAGTCTATGAATGGCAAATACATCGAAGTTGTTAACACTGATGCTGAAGGCCGTATGGCACTTATTGATGCCATTACTTACGCAATCCGTGAATGTGGAGCTACAACATTAATTGACGTAGCAACTTTAACTGGAGCCTGTGTTGTTGCCCTCGGTGACCGCTACACTGGTGCTTTCAGTAACAGCGACGAACTTATGTCCAAGATTGTCCAGGCATCCATCCTTGCAGGAGAAAATATCTGGAGACTCCCAATGGGCGATGAAGAATATGATAATCTGAACGCATCTACTGTAGCAGATATCGCTAACTGTGGTAAAAAATGTGGTGCAACTGCCGCTGCAAGATTCTTAGGTGAATTCGTTGAGAAAAAACCTTGGGTACATCTTGATATTGCTGGAACATCGGAATCTGATGAAGATACTGAGATTTACTCTAAGGGTGGAACTGGTGCAGCAACAATGTTGCTGTATGAAGTAGTGAAATTGATGGAAAAACCATATAAGAGTTATTAAATCCTGATTTGCACAGCAAAGGAGACGCTTCCAAAGAGAGCCGATACCCTATATTTGTGACTTTAGTCGCTGCAGGTTGAATGTTCGCTTAACCGCTTGCATCCAACCTTTGCTCCGAGGCCACAAATATAGGGTATCGGCTCTCTTTGGAAGATTTCCTGGCTTTATCCATTCGCCTTATAACTCTTTTGCTTTCTTTAGCATTTTTATCGCAAATTGGGGCGTGCAGATTGTAGGAACGGTTTTTCAAACACGCTCTAGTTAATAGAAAAAAGTAGTGACTATAAATAACTATACGATTATGGCACTGCTTCAAGTGTCAATCCTATAAAATTTTATTTCCCGGAACTTCTACATCTCCTGTCCTCTTCCCCAAATCCCTCCAACTGATTTTCTGAGCTGCCAACGAGCAGAACTCCTGAAGATAAATAAAGCATATTTGTGGCCTCGGAGCAAGGTTTGGATACGAGCGGGTGTAAGCGAGTATTCAAACCGCCGCGACTAAAGTCACAAATATGCTTTATTTACCTTCAGGAGTTCGTCTGTTCCGTCTGCCTCGCCAGCTCGGCAAATCAGGAGTTAATTTAACGGTTCTCTGGAGATTTCGTCATAGAACGCTGCTGTTGCCGCATTCATATATGGTGTCAGCCACAAGAAGCCGATTCCCAAACTGAGGATACAAAGAAGCTGCCAGCCAATGAAGCTAAATTGCAGGCAGAACAGTCTCCATTTGTTTCCTGCCATCATTTTTTCAGAAACCTTCATCGCTTCTTTGGCTGTCATTTCCGAATTCTCTGCCAGAATGAATCCTGACATACTATAAGCATAGGATTTAATAATTCCCGGAATGATTAATAATAATGTCCACAAAAAGGTAAAGATACCCATTCGAAGTCTGAGCCAGAATGCCTTACCAAACATGGATGCCTTTGAAAAAATCTGACCAAATTCTACATCTTTTCCGTCGATCAAATCAAGGTTATACTGGATTAATCCGAGGGAAACAAAACTTCCTATAACATACTGTACTAGTCCAACAACAATCAAAACAGTGACTATTGCCATCATAGCTCCTAAAATATAGGTTAATGAAGTAATCGACATCGTGGATAAAATCCCATTATAAGAACTGTCTCCATTTCCACGGTTCACCACATTCGTTACTGAGTTGGTAATACCTGATGTGCTTGAACCACCGTTCACCATAATATCCGCACCAAGAATTGATGCTACTAATGTAGTAAGCACCGCTGACACCCATTTCCCTGAAAGAGCCCTTCTTGCTAATTCTCTAAAATCACTTGCTACTCTCATTGGTTCCTCCTATCTCATATTATAATCATGCTATTCAATCTATATTATAATATGACATTATTATCTTATAGTTTCTCTACTATATTATCATACCTTCGTACAAGTTTACAGCGTTTTTAAGACATTTCTCATTTTCTCAGCTGCCTGACGGAATGCAAGAAATTCTTCCTCTGCCCACCGCTCTTCAAGACGTTTTTCTACTCCATTTACTCCTATAATCGAAGGAACACTAAGGCAGACATCTTCTATACCATATTCCCCCTGGAACATCGTAGAGACTGGTGCAATAGTCAGTCGCTGATTTAACACCGCTTCTGCAAGGTAACAGACACAGGTTGCGATTCCATAATGTGTTCTGCCCTTTCCCTTAATGATTGTTGCCCCCATCTCGCGCACTTTATCACTAATATCTTTTCGGATATTCTCGCCCCATCTAAGGCCTACATTCTCACAATATTCCTGTATAGGCACACCGGCAATCGAAACACGACTCCAGATTGGAATCTGGGCATCTCCATGTTCTCCTACGATGGTTGCTTTTACTACTTCTGTATTCAGACGAGTATAATCTGCGATTAAGCGGGTAAAACGAGAGGAATCCAGAATGCAGCCTGTTCCAAAAACCATTCCATTCGGAAGTCCCATCCACTTTGTACACTGATAAACAAGAACGTCTACCGGATTGCTCACAATCATAATAACACCTTTTGTATAATGCGGTTTCATCTGGTCTACAACATTTTTTAAAATTGCTGAATTACCTGCAATAAGATCAAGGCGGGTCTCTCCTGGTTTTCGGTTTCTTCCGGCAGTAATGATAATCAGGTCACAATCTTTACAGTCTTCATAGTTTCCTGCCTTCACAGACGAGATTCCCATATCTGGGATTCCATGCTGGATATCTAAAGCTTCACCAATTGTCTTTTCTTCATGGATATCAATTAAAACGATTTCTCGTGCAAGTTTTCTTATTGTAAGCGCATAGGCAATTGACGCCCCTACAAATCCTGCTCCGATAATTGCTACTTTGCGTTCAGAAATAGAAAAATTATTTAACATAATTCATGTACCTCCTGATGGTATTCTATACTCTCAAAATCTTTTTTAACTTAATTTTATTTTCCACCTTTTAATCAAATATGATTTCTTTTAACGTATTCAAAGAAGAATAACCAGAATCAAAATCATCCATGGAAATACGGATTCCTCTCTGATGAAATGTCTGAATCATACGATTAACCGCTTCTACATTATGTATATAAGTATTTTCTGTAATCTCAAAAATAATATATTTTTGAATCAACATGATACTTGTCGATCAGCCCCATTGCTTTCTTGATAAATTTATCTATGGCATTTATGTATTTTTTTACTTACTAAAATGCTACATATTGCTCTTACATTTTGCATCATATATCTCTAAAGCCTATTTGCAAAACGCTTTAAAACATCTTTATTTCTTTTCCCGTTTCATATTCAAATTTATGAAACTGATATCCGTTAATAATTTCTGTCTCGCCGTATTGCTGTCTGCGGGTATGTCCCCCGCCATAATTCAAATGAATATGTCCATGTATATAATACTTCGGACGGTATATATCTAATAATTTCACAAAACATTCGAACCCCATATGTGCCCAGTCATTGGCATCGTCTACTCCGTAAGCTGCCGCATGGGTGAGAAGAATATCGAATCCTTTCTTTCTCCAGAGTGGAAACCACATTTTAAAAATACGGTTTCGCATCTTTCTTTCCGTATACTGGTTGATTCCCGGACTGTAACGATAGGAACCACCAAGTCCCATAATACGGATGCCTTTATATTCATAGATTTTATCTTCTATGCAGATGCACCCCTCGGGCGGAGTTTTCTCGTAACGGTCATCGTGATTGCCGTGTACATAGAGTACCGGACCTTTACAAAAGGTTGCCAGAAAGGAAAGATATTTCGGATTTAAATCTCCGCAGGATAAAATCAAATCGACATCCTTCAATTTTTCCGGGCGAAAGTAATCCCATAAAGATGGTGCTTCTTCGTCTGCAATTACAAGGATATTCATTCTTTTTCTCCCTTCACTCCCTGAAGTTCTACAATTGGTTTTGCCTGTTCTTTTAACTCGTATTTTTCAGGAATTTCTCCTACAATATTGGCAAATAGCCAGTCCATTGTGATAATTTCTTCATTACTTAATATTGTGTTCTTTTTGCCGTGTTCTCTGCCGTTTTTGTCATAAAACATGCCCTCAAAAGGATGAAAACGTCCTTCTGTGATGAGACTTTGAAACGTATCTACAAGCCGCTTTGTTCCATAAGGCATCTGTGAAGAACAGATCAGGTTCTCTACTCCGGCAGAAAGTCCCCACCAGTAGTTTCTTGACGCTGTTTCTTTGTCAGATACCTTTTTCCATGTACCGTCTAGCATCTGCTGTATGATTTTTTCATAGAAAATGCCCCAATCAAGAACACCGGTAGCTATGTTCAGTATTTCACCATTTTCATTGGAATAAAGACCGAATCTCCGATTACATCCGTCAGCAGAAATCATATCTCTGGCGGAGACAAGGGCAAGTTCCTCAACTGCTGCTTTTTGCTTTCCTTTTTCGGAAGTCCAGTTTAGATAAATCTTAATATTCGGATTTACCATTGCCACACCGAGCGCAAACGCATTGATATTGGCAATACTTCCATAAATTGGATAATCTGCCTCGTAGCCGATATTCTCTCCCTTTGCCATAGAACCTGCAATCAGCCCGGTTAAAAACTTCACCTCATACATTCTCGTATAATAGGTTGGAATCGACTTCCACGCATAGTTCAAAGAACAGTTAAGTATCTGTACTTCTGGATATTTTAATGCGGCTTTTAAACTTTCTGGCATTAAAAGAGGTGTGGTCGTAAATATGACCTGATTTCCATCGACCGCTGCCTGTTCCACATCTCCGATATAACAACTTGTCTCTACTTTTTCTGGAAAGACTTCCTCAAGATGTAGCCTGCCAAGTTCATGTGCATATAACCAGCTTGATGTATCTGGCTTCTTATCATAGACAAAGGCAATAGAAAGCTTTTGGGTGGAATTTAGTAGCTTATTCCAAAATGCCGGTTTTTTTTCTTCCGGTTCTAACAAACGCTTTACTGACTCTGCCTCTTTTGCTGGAACAAACTCTTTCCACATTTTAAGAATTTCTTCCCGAAGTTTTGATGCCGGCTTACTGGCTGCCTCTTCATAAGAAAAAATATTGAGATAGATTAAAAAGGCATCTCCGGCCGGCAGCACTGCTTCTTCGTTTCCTGCGACTGCATTATATATAGAAGAAAAATGATAGAAAAGGCTTTGTAACTTCTTCCGTTCCTCATCACTGCAAGCTTCGTTCCGTTCCTTCCCCATAAGTTTCAGGAGTTTCGCATAATTTCCCACCTGTTTACAGACAATATCATACAATTTTGTACTACGATAAAATTCTATAAATTCATAATAAAGCTTTACAGACGGCTCATCTGTTTTTTCTGGCAAAATTCGGATTACCTTTGCCATAATGTGTGAGGCATCGAGATACTTCATAACACTGACTCGCTTATTTCCCTCTTGCACATAAAACTGATGCATAAATTCATAAACTAAAATCGGGTCTCGAATCCCCTCTTCCATCTGCGCCTCATAAAGTGTAATCCACTTCCTTGCAAATTCGCTGTTCTCTGGAAGAATCGGAAGAAAGTCTTTACTGAAGGCATTCTGTCTGCCTGCAGTTCTCGTCCCAGTCACAAGCGAAAGTGGTATTTCCATTTCTCCAAGCACTTCCTCACCTGCTGTTTTTACATAAGCGGATACTTCATCAAGCACCGGTGGATATAAAGACCAACCTCTTGATGCACAGGTTCGATACTGCTTCATTGCTGCTTTTCTTGCTTTTTTGTATTCCTCTTTATACTCTTCTGTCATCATTGATACTCAAACACTCCCCATTTGTTTTTATAACTTCTTTATACCATAATGCAGAGTCTTTTGGAATCCTTTCCTGTGTTTCAAAATCTACATAAACTGGCTCCTCGTTCTCTAAAATAGAAGCAACTAATGTTTTTGTCATTGCATGAATCTTAGCGATAATCTCTTTTTCTTCTATATAAATCACCGGTATTAAGTATTTCGCATGCTCTGTCAAGCAGCCATAGTCAGCCCTTTACATATTGTTCTAAATATTCTTTGTCTTTTATAAGTATCTTCTGGTCAGCTATGGAAATAATTCCATTTTCTCTTAAACCGCGCAGGATACGATTCACACTATTTCGTGTAGAAATACCACAAAATCCTGCAATATCATCATTGGTAATCTGAAAGTCAATAAGTATCCCGTCTTTCATTTTCTTTCCAAATGGTTCTATCTGCAAGTATAAAAACGCACATACCGCTCCTGTTTTTCCATTCATTGTCATAAGCTGCTGGCGGTAGATTGCCTGAGAAAGTTGTTCTCTATAGTAGGCATTAATATAATCCTGAAGTTTTTTATCTTCATTGACATATTCCCAGAAAGTTACTCGTGGAATTTTATAGAAAACGGCTGTCTCGCTTTCTATCCGCACATTAAATGGTGCTGAAGTGTACTGACTTACTTCATCTCTTAATAAAGAAATAATATCTGGTGCTTTTAAATAAGAAATATTAAATTCCCTTCCATCTCTTAAGATGATACTTGTTTTTACCACTCCTTCTTTTAATACATAAGTATTTTGCTGATCCAATCCATAGTAAGTAAGATACGCATGGCGTAATTTATGTACGATAGGAATATCCTTTTTCTCCAAAAATTCTAGTAAATATTCATGATTCATTCTTTTTCACCCTTTCTTCATAAAAGAGTATATCATACTTTTAACAGATGTTTGTAACATTCGGTAACATTTTTTATTATTATCTTTTACTAACACTTTTTATTAACATGAAATGTTGTTTTCATAGAGATTCATTTTATATAAAATAGATTTTCGTCAGGAGATTTATATACAAAAATCTACTTAACAAATTCAAATGCACATAATTTTACAGGAGGATTTAAAAATGTTTGAAATGAACGTACCTTATGATAAAGGAACAATGAAAATCAGCTTGCCTGAAAAAAATCTTGCAGGTGTTTTAGAGGGAAAACAGAGCGAATATACCACCGAACTTTCTGAAAAAGAACTGGTAGAGCAGTCTTTAGATAATCCGATTGGTTCTAAATCCTTAGAAGAACTGGCAAAAGGAAAAAAGGATATTGTCATTATCAGTTCTGACCACACTCGTCCGGTTCCTTCAAAAATTATTACTCCTATTCTTTTACGACGAATCCGTTCCGTATCTCCGGATGCCCGAATCCGCATTCTTGTTGCAACTGGTTTTCATCGTCCAAGTACACATGAAGAATTAGTTGATAAATATGGTGAGGAAATTGTTGCAAATGAAGAAATTGTTATGCACATTTCTACGGATGATGCTTCTATGAAAAAAATTGGTGTTTTACCAAGCGGCGGTAACTGCATTATTAACAAGATAGCAGCAGAAGCTGACCTGTTAATTTCCGAAGGCTTTATCGAAGCTCACTTTTTCGCAGGTTTTTCCGGCGGCAGAAAGTCCGTCTTGCCAGGTATTGCTTCCTATAAAACAATTATGGCTAATCACAGCGGAGAATTTATTAATGACAAAAAATCCCGCCCAGGTAATCTCTGCCATAATTTAATTCATGAAGATATGGTTTACGCTGCAAGAACGGCAAATCTTGCTTTCATTGTTAATGTTGTATTAAATGGAAATCACGAAATCATTGGTTCTTTTGCCGGAGATATGGAAGCTGCCCATGAAAAAGGCTGCGATTTTGTCCGCTCTCTTGCAAGCGTAGATAAAGTAGATTGTGATATTGCAATTTCTACTAACGGCGGATATCCACTTGACCAGAATATTTATCAGGCAATTAAAGGTATGACTGCCGCTGAAGCTACTCTTCCTGACAGTGGAATCATTATCATGATTGCCGGATGCCGCGATGGTCATGGCGGAGTTGGTTTCTACCACAATATCGCCGATGTAAAAAATCCGGAAGAATTTGAACAAAAGGCTATCCATACTCCTCGTTTGGAAACAGTTCCTGACCAGTGGACTTCCCAGATATTTGCCCGTATCCTTGCACATCATAAAGTCATCATGGTATCAGATCTCGTTGACCCAAAACTGGTAAAAGATATGCATATGGAACTTGCTTCTAACGTGGATGAAGCTCTTGCTATGGCATTTAAAATCAAAGGAAACGATGCAAAAGTTGCTGTTATTCCTGATGGTTTAGGTGTTGTTGTTAATATCTAAATTTTAGTATTAAAAATCTTAGTAACTATAATCACTGATATTATTTCATAATTTTAATATGAAAAGTCTTCAGTAACTATAATTATCGATATAAATTATTTCATGATTGATTTTTATTATAAGGACCAGCCACGAAAGCATTGTGAAAAATCAATGTATTTCAAGTTGTTTTTTATTAAAACGCTTTTATTAGAATAAATAAATTTATAAAACAAAAGAAAAGAGACGGAAGGAAAAATCGTTATGTTACACTCACTTATAGCTGAATTTTTAGGAACAGCCCTTATGATTTTATTCGGTGTCGGCGTACACTGTGATGAAGTCCTTACTAAAACAAAATACCATGGAAGCGGACACATTTTTGCTATCACCACTTGGGCTTTTGGTATTTCTGTTACCCTGTTTATCTTCGGAGGTGTCTGCATTAACCCTGCCATGGCATTATGCCAGGCAATTCTTGGCATGATTCCGTGGAGCAATTTTATTCCTTATTGTATTGCAGAATTTCTCGGTGCCTTATTTGGTTCACTTGTCGTATATGTAATGTACGCTGATCATTTTAAAGCAAGCGAAGGGAAAATAGATCCGATTGCCATTCGAAATATCTTTTCTACAAATCCAAACTGTAGAAATCTTCCTCGTAACTTTTTTGTCGAGACAATCGCAACAACTGTTTTCTTAACTGCCATTTTAGCTGTCGCAACCAATTATGAAAAACAGTTACCTATCGGTGTCGGACTTATCGTCTGGGCTGTTGGTATGGGACTTGGCGGAACTACAGGATTTGCCATGAACCAGGCAAGGGACTTAGGACCACGCCTTGCGTTCCAGTTACTCCCTATCAAAAATAAAGCTGACAATGACTGGCAGTATGGACTGCTTGTTCCGGGGATTGCTCCATTTGTCGGAGCTGTCTTAGCAGCTTTATTCTCCCATTATTTTCTTGCTATTTAATTCATTAGACAAACTACAGACGAAGCCATCGCCCTCAATAAGGCATATTTGTGGTCTCGGAGCAAGTGTTGGATGCGAGCGCGTGGAGCGAACATTCAACACGCCGCGACTAAAAGCACAAATATGCCTTATTGAGGGCAATGGCTTCGTCTGTAGTTTGCTTAATGAATTAAATAGTAAGAATCCATTGCATTTGGAAATATTTTTTAGTATAATTGACATATAGGATTTTGGATGCAAAGATTTCATTTTCTTTACATTCTTAATTTTAATCATGTTTAATGTATAGTCACATTAACTAAGGAGGATTTATTTATGGCAACTTGGAACAACCTTGACACTCTGGCATCTTATGAAAAACTTGCCGGACTGAAAAATCATGTAGACATCAAAGAAGCTATGGCTGGTGAGAATGGTGCAGAACGTGTAGCAAAGTACACAGCACCAATGGCTGAAGGTCTTAGCTTTAATTATGCTGCAAAACAGGTAGATGATACTGTTTTAACTGCATTAACAGAATTAGCTGAAGAAGCACAGCTTGCTGAAAAGTTCGAAGAATTATATAACGGTGCTGTTATCAACACAGGAGAAAAACGTCTTGTTCTTCATCATTTAGCACGTAGACAGTTAGGTAATGATGTTGTTGTTGACGGTGTAAACAAGCGTGAATTTTACGTTTCCCAGCAGGAAAAAGCAGCAGACTTTGCGAATAAAGTTCATGCTGGAGAAATTACTAACGCTGCAGGCGAGAAGTTCACAACTGTAGTTCAGATTGGTATCGGTGGAAGTGACTTGGGCCCTCGTGCTTTATATATCGCATTAGAGAACTGGGCAAAAGAGAATGGTGTTGCTAAGATGGAAGCAAAGTTTATCAGTAACGTAGATCCTGATGATGCTGCTGCTATTTTAAAATCTACTGATTTAGCTCACGCTCTTTTCATCGTTGTATCCAAATCTGGAACAACTTTAGAGACATTAACAAACGAAGCTTTCGTTAAAGATGCTTTAACAAAGGCCGGATTAAATCCTGCAAATCATATGCTTGCTGTAACAAGTGAGACATCTCCTTTAGCAAAGAGTGATGATTACTTAGAAGCATTCTTCATGGATGACTACATCGGCGGACGTTATTCCTCCTCTTCTGCAGTTGGCGGAGTTGTTCTTTCCCTCGCATTTGGTCCAGAAATCTTCGCAAGAATCTTAAATGGTGCTGCTGAAGAAGATAAACTTGCTGCAAACAAAAATATTTTAGAGAACCCAGATATGTTGGATGCATTAATTGGTGTTTATGAGCGTAACGTTCAGGGATATCCATCTACTGCAGTCTTACCATACTCTCAGGCATTAAGCCGTTTCCCAGCGCACTTACAGCAGTGTGATATGGAATCTAACGGTAAGTCTGTAAACCGTTTCGGCGAACCTGTAAACTATGTAACAGGTCCTACAATTTTTGGAGAACCTGGAACAAACGGACAGCACTCTTTCTATCAGTTATTACATCAGGGAACAGACATCGTTCCTTTACAGTTTGTTGGATTTAAGAACAGCCAGATTGGCATGGATGTAGTAATCGAAGACAGCACAAGTCAGCAGAAATTATGTGCAAATGTAGCTGCACAGATCGTTGCTTTCGCATGCGGTAAGAAAGATGAGAATCTTAATAAGAATTTCGAAGGTGGACGTCCATCCAGTATCATTATCGGTGACCAGTTAACACCTGAATCACTCGGTGCTTTATTAGCTCATTTCGAGAACAAGATTATGTTCCAGGGATTTGTATGGAATGTTAACAGTTTTGATCAGGAAGGTGTACAGCTTGGTAAAGTTCTTGCAAAACGTGTTCTTGCACACGATACAGACGGAGCTTTAAAGGCTTACAGTGATCTGTTAAATATCTAATCTTAGAATAAACAGACAAAAATGAAAAAGGCAACTATCTAGAGCGTGTCTGAAAAATGCTTTCTGCAAGATGTGCGTTACAATTTGCGGTATATTTTGCCTTCATTCAGTTGACGTAGCCCGCTACACCGCCCTCATTCAGGTAAAATCTCCCACAAATTGGGGCGTGCAGATTGCAGGAATGATTTTTCAAACACACTCTAGAGTTGTTAAATAAGCGAAAATAGAACAGCGAACTATCTACAGACATTTCATATCACAGCTCTTAAAATGCTTGATAGCATTTTAAAATTGCTCTGGACGTGTTTGTTGGATAGTTCGCTGTTTTATTTCCTTCTGGAAGAGAATAAATAGTGACTACTAGTTACTTTTTTGAAAGCTTACTTGTTGATATAATAAATTATATTACATATGGTACTTGTATCAAATATTACAGGATAATTAAGGAACTTTTTTCTGAAAATGTGCTATAGTAACATTATACATGTAGTACTTTTATGCAATATTTTAAGGAGGGATTGCTATGAAGAATACTATTTTTAAATCATTTAAATTTACTTTTTCATTGATGCTTACGGTTATGCTATGTCTATCTTTCTCTACTATTACTAATGCCGCATCTGTAAAAGATATTCCTGTCAAGAAAACAATATCTGCAGATATTACCGGGGATGGAAAAGCGGATAAAATTCTTATCACAACTACTATGGACGATGATTTCCGCGTAAAAAAACTTAAAGTTACGGTAAATAAGAAAACGGCTTTTAGTAAAAATTGTACTGACAGCGGAATTAATTATATCACCGCTAAATATGCCAAAATGACAAACAAAAATGAGTTTATTCAATTAATGGGTATTGGCGATAACGATTACATTGTATTTAACCAAATTTACAAATATAACAATACATCTAAAAAGCTGTATTCTGTAAGCAAACTAGACAATACCGCCTGTGAGATTGTATCTGCCAAGAAAAACCGTCTGACTCTTCATCACGGAGAACAGCCTGCTGAAACAGGATGGCTTACCTGGAAAATGTCTTATAAATTCCGTAATAATAAACTTGTTTTGACAAATGCTACTACTTCTACCGTAAAAAGCACAATCGGTTACAGCAGAAAAGACTCTTACAGTAAGTTATTCCGCAAAAATATTTTTGTAACAGCAAAAAAATTAAGGTTTTATAACGGAAAGAAACTTGCCTTTACTGTTCCAAAGGGTAAACAGGTTACTCTGAAAAAACTCACACTGTCCAAAGGTAATATTTACCTTCAGTTCCAGTATGGAAAGAAAACTGGCTGGATTAGCGTCAACAATAAAAATTACGACTTTGAATCACCATACTTTAAAAAAGTAAACAGCAGATTGGCTGGATAGATTTTGAGTTGCCTCAGGAAGGATGCCCCCTGAGAATGAAATAATCCTTATTTGTGGCCTCAGAGCAAGTATTGGATACAAGCGAGCAGAGCAAGTATTCAACACGCCGCGACTAAAGTCACAAATAAGGATTTTTTCATTCTCAAAGAGCTGTGCTTTGGCAGTTGGAGCAAATCAAATCATCACAAAGCTCTGATAATCAAAATTCATACTTACGAAGTTCACAATTCTTAATTCCAAAGCCTGCGAATTCTTCGTTGCTCATATCCCGGACATAAGACTCGATTGCTCTTGAGATTCCATTATGCGCTACTAACAGATACACTTTGTCTTCTTTTTTTATATCATCAAGAAGATTATAGATTCTCTGGCAAAGCTGTAACATAGATTCACCGCCTTCATAACGGCACACAAAATCTTGTTTCGCTCTTTTGAATTCTTCACCATTTCTTGGAGTTGATTCATATTTTCCAAAATTCTGTTCTTTTAATCGAAGTTCTTCTCTCGCCGGAATTCCCGTTACTTCTGAAATATGTTTTGCTGTATCGGCAGCACGCATTAAAGGAGAATATAAAATCTCATCAATCTTAATTCCTTCTTTTAAAATTCTCTCACCTAGTTCCGCCGCCTGCTGATGCCCTAAATCTGTCAGTGCGATGTCTGTTGCACCACAAATTTTATTCTCTACATTCCATACGGTCTGTCCGTGTCTTGTAAAATAAAAATATTTTGCCATAATGCCTCCTGTAAGATATTCTTTTTACATTATACTCCTGGCGAAATAACATGACAATAATGATTTGTGGGTTCTGTTTATGGTCAGCTCAGGAAATCAGTTAGAACATTGAAGAAAAAATAGGATTAAGATTGTTATTTTTTCTAAAAATCAATTTTATCAGCCTGTTTCTTGCATAAATATGCTCCTTTATCCCAATTTTTCTTTCAATTCGCACAACTTTTCTGTGCCAACATGCGTACATTTTTATTTTTCTTTGTCTATATTTTAGCTATATAAATTTATTTTGAATATTTTTTTCATTTTCTTTCATCTTTTTTATTAATTTGCCTAAAACTATTGCTATTTTTTATACAAATGCAGGCTATATCATGTTGTGTTTCATTTTCATTTTTTTATTTGTCAAAAATCAGATAATTTTTTCTTTAAACAAATTCAACTGGAAACCCGCTATTTTAAAGGATATAAAGAGATTGTTTATTATTTATCAGATAATAAAGTTAAAAGATATTTATTTAACATAGTTGTCAGAATATTAACAGATTTGTGTATTGATTTTAGTACAATTTTCTGTTATCATACAGTCATGCGATTCGTAAAATAAAGAAAATGAAATTGAAAAAGAATAAGAAGATAAAAAAGTAATTCGGATATCCAATTATAGACGAACAGAAGGGAGTACATATTATGGGATTTTTAAAAGGGAAAACAGCGATTATCACAGGTGGCGGCCGTGCCGTATTAAGTGACGGAAGTTGCGGTTCTATTGGATATGGTATTGCAACGGCTTACGCAAAAGAGGGCGCAAACCTCGTGATTACCGGACGAAATCTGCAGAAATTAGAAGATGCGAAAGAAGAGTTAGAAAGGCTCTATGGCATTCAGGTACTTCCAGTGCAGGCAGATGTTAATGCAGGAACAGACAATGAAGCCGCTGTTGCAAATGTAGTAAAACAGGCTATTGACACTTTCGGACAAATTGATGTTTTAATTAATAATGCACAGGCTTCTGCTTCTGGTGTCAGTCTTGCGGACCACACAACAGAACAGTTCAATCTCGCATTATATTCTGGATTATATGCCGTATTCTATTACATGAAAGCATGCTATCCATATTTAAAAGAAACAAAGGGATCTGTTATTAATTTTGCTTCCGGCGCTGGCTTATTCGGAAATTACGGTCAATGTGCTTACGCCGCTGCCAAAGAAGGAATACGTGGACTTTCCCGTGTAGCCGCTACAGAATGGGGCGCAGACGGAATCAACGTTAACGTTGTTTGTCCCCTTGCCTGGACTGCTCAGCTTGAAAACTTTGAAAAAGCTTATCCTGAAGCATTCAAAGCAAATGTTAAGATGCCGCCAGCAGGTCATTATGGAGATGTAGAAAAAGAAATCGGTCGCGCCTGTGTACAGCTTGCTTCTCCAGATTTCAAATATATGAACGGAGAGACACTCACATTAGAAGGTGGAATGGGACAGAGACCATAAAGCACTATATATTATTTTCTCTTTCAAATAAAACTATCTCAACAAAAAAGCACCGAAAATCTATCGTTTAAGTAGATTTCCGATGCTTTTGCTGATATAATTTTCAAAATTTTATTAAGCTCCTTCGTACAAAATCTCACTTCTTGATTACTTTGATTTACTAAATATTCACGGAGTCCTCAGAGCCTTTATTTATGCGGTTTTAGAATCGAGGCGACGGGACTCGAACCCACGGCCTCTGCGTCCCGAACGCAGCGCTCTACCAAACTGAGCCACGCCTCGTTTTCACAATGAATATAATATCAAAATTCATAGATTATGTCAAGTTTTTGAGAGGGTAAGCAGAGATTAATATTTCTTACCCTCTCTTATTTTATCGTTATATTGCTATTATGTTTCTTCGCGTTTTCAATTTTTTCGTTTTTTATTTTTATAAGAGATGAGAACGCTAAGTGCTAAGATGGCTGCTACACTTAAGAAACTATACATCAAAACCGGAGTATTATCTCCTGTTTTTGCTCCATTTCCTTTCGTGCCAGTTTCTCTATTTTTCTTTGGATTTTGATTCTTTATTTCCTTTTCTTTTAAATTAATTTTGTCATAATCACTCATCTTTGATGTCGTTGGTATCTTACTGCCATCTTTATTTTGTCCTGTAATGACCACTTCATTTTTCAGGAATTTTATAGATGGAATATCTTTCTTTACTTTTCCAATGTATATTAGTTCTACAGCATCCTCCGCTTCTATTTTTTTCAAACAGAGTTCTCGTTTTTTTGATGTTTCTATATGTAGTTCTTTTCCCTTTTTTGTTCGTATCACATCACCAGCTTTATTGGCAAACCCTTTCATTTGAACATATTTTTTCAACTCCGCTGATGGTTCTTCTGTTACTTTTACATGATTTGCCGTTCCATTACCCACATTAGTGACTGTAAGTATAAACTGAACTTCTTCTCCCTCTTTATAAGTTCCATACTTTTTCTTTCCTGTATAACGTCCATTTTCTAAAATAACATTTTTCGTTTTATCTGCTTTTTTGGCTGCTAAAATATCTGGAGTACCGATTCCTACTGTATCGTTATCCGTCATCTCTGGGGTATCTTCAACATAATTTTCTTCGTTTTCTCCATTCTCATTCACTGTTTTATACTGCGCTACAAGATGTACCATATTATTTAATCCAGTGTCTCTGTTCGCTCCTGATTGTATGATTCCCTTTAAATGAATAGCGACACTATCTCCACTTTTTAGATGATCTAATACAACAGAACGACTTTCTGACTGCTTTGTTATGGATTCTGAGTCTTTTCCTATGTCTTCATCTTTCTCTGCTGTCCTAACCTGAATGGTATCTCCCATCTTTGTTGTAACCTGCCCAGTTGTAATAGTAATAGAATCTGATTTTAATACAGATAATAGTTTCTTATCTAAAGTGTCATCCACAAGCAGGTTATATAAATCTGCAGTTCCTGCATTCGTTAGTGTGATTGTATAATCTACGGTATCCCCGTATTCATAAATACCTTCTTCTTTCTGACCTTCATATCTGCCTTTTACCAGTGTGACTCCCTGTGTTTTATCTGCTAATTTTGCAATCTTTGCAAGCGGGGTTCCTGGTATATTAATATAATCTTCGTCTTGCATTAATTCTGTGACTGGGATTTCTGCATATTGTTTACTTTCTTCTTTCAGTTCTTCCACGGTAAGCTTCTGAATAGCCTCGTAGGCTTCTTCTATTGCCTTTTTACTTTCTTTTGATAATGGTTCTAATTCTTTTTTCGGTACCTTTGTTCCTTCCTGATCATCCTTTTGGTCATCTTTTTTATCCTCTTCTTTCTCTGCCTCATCGTCTTTTGATGTTTCTTCTTTCTTTTCTGTACTAGCTTCTTCTTTTTCTGTTTCTTCCTGTTCTTTGCGTGCTTTTTCGTCTCCTTTTTTATACCTTGCTGTTAAGTTTACAATATTCTCAAGTGAAAAAAGATTTCCGACATCTATGCGTACTTTTCCTTTCAAATACACATCTACGGCATCTCCTGCTGCCAGGAAATCCATCCATAACTTCTGTGATTCTTCTAAGTTTGTGCGCACTTTGCGATTGTCTTTGGATGTGTAGACCTGCTCTATAAAAGAAACACTATCCTTTTCAAGAGCTTCTTCTAATTCCTTACTAAGAACATCCGTTAATCTTAAATCATATAAATTGGCACTTCCTGTATTGCTTACTGTAATTTTATAAGTTACTTCATTTCCATTCTCATAAACGCCGGAAATCTTAGCCCCTGCATCATATCTGCCTTCTTTTAAGACAACCCCAGTTGTTTTATCAGCTAGTTTTGCGGTTCTTCCTTCTGGTATTCCTGGCACTTCAATAATATCTTCATCGTCTTCTCCTGGAACTTCTTCGTCTTCATTTCCATTAAAGTACCATCCATTAACATATACTTTATTAGAAAGATCATATAAATTCGCTGTTCCAGGCAATAAATTAACACTATAATTTAACGTAATATAATCATCTGCAAAGAGGCGGTCTGTTCCAGAACCATCCTCTCCTGTATTACATAATATCACTGTATTTTTATCTATTACTTTGGCTGTAATCTTCTTTCCTTTTGCTGTAGTGAGAACATAAAAACTATCTTTATCCACAGTTGCATCATCAAAAACAAAACCTGCACTTTCCATATCGGATACGGCTTTAAGTTCATCGCTTAATGCATCTTTTACTGTAATCCTTTTTAAAGCTGCCTCCCCGGAATTCTTTACTACAATAGAGAACTTTACTTTTTCCTTTGCATTGTATATTCCAGGTATTTTAGACCCTGATGTTATCTCTCCATTTTCAATCTGAATTCCTGTTGTTCTATCGGCAGTCTTTATTACCTTTTCCTCTGGAATTCCTGGAATATTGATATAATCCCAGTCTACGACCAGACTATTATTCTCTCCATCTACTAAGTCCTTTACTGGTACATCAACTAGATGTGGCTTATCCGCATCGTCTTCTTGTCCATTATCATCATACTGTGCCTGAACGCGAACTTCATTCTTAAGCTTCCACGCATCTTTCACAGCTTCTTTTAATTTTACTTTCACATGCATCTCAACGCTGTCAGCTATTGCAAGATGATGCAGGTTTAATACAAGATTAGATGATGTTGACATCTGAGCATATACTTTATCTCCGCTTTTCGTCACAAAATAGCCCGATTCAGGAAGTACAAATGCTGCGGTTTCCATATCTGCATATTTAGAGAGTGTCTGTCCATCAAATTCCCCCTTACAATCCATATCATCTGTCACTTTGATATTGTAAAGAGAAACATTTCCTGTATTTGTTACTCTTATTGTATAATCAACGAATTCTCCTGCCTTATAGCGTCCTGTCACCTTTTTCTCTATATAACGTCCTGTTTTTTCATCAAAAGCAACTGCTTTTTTCTCTTCATTGGTTGTTTTATCTGCAAGCTTAGAAACTGCAAGTGATGGATGCATCAAAAGATTGTTTACCTTAAGCTGATAACTAATCAATTCTTTACTACTGTCTAAACCATAATGCAGCTCTGCTTCATAAATCGTATCTCCTTTAATATGATTCCATGCTCCTTTAATTTCCTCTACGATATATTTACCAATATATAATGACTTATTGCTTTCTCCTTTTCCATCTTCTCCGGTTGTAATCTTATCTACTACCTCTCCCTTTGTAACAAGAGGTTTTGTATCAGAAGCTGGTGTTCCATCTTCCTTGACATCCCACGGTGCGTAAATGTCCTGCGCCGCAGTTACTGAAAAAACAGCACCACTCACTGGCTGCCCCTCATCATCTTCTTTTTGGATAAGGAGCTTTCCTTTTTGAAGTGGATTCTCATATACTAAACTGCCTTTTTGCTTTTCTCCTGTTGACAAATTTTCAAAAATGACAGGATTCTCCTTATTATCTGTATTTTCCGACAGTTCAAACGTCCACTCTTGCTTCGTTAATATGCACCCCTTCGGCGCTTTCTTCTCCACAATTTTATAACGACCTAAATTATCCAGAGTATTTTTAAATTCCTGCTTATTTTGATAAACCGATCTCTTATTCTCATCCACATCTTCTTCTAAAGTAAAGAGTTCTTCATATTGATTTTTAGATTGTGACCACTGTAACAGGGTAAATTCCGCTCCAGATAAATATGCTCCCGTATCTTTGCTCTTTTTGTAAACCTTTATTAAATTCTTTTCCGCCTGATAATTTGTATTTTCTAACTGTGCCTCCAGTGGTATATTTGAAGAAAGATCAAACAGAGCTTCTGATTTTAAAGTTGGAATTTTGTAAGTCCACTCTTTATTAAGAGATGGCTTCCACACATTTTTATAGACTGCAGGAATAGCAATTTCTTTAACGCAATATGGACCATCTCCATATTTATCTTTATAAAAACTATAGCTAGTTCCTGTCTTAAATACAGCAATTCCTTCTTTATTTGTTACTGCCGTATCTATTGGTTCTGCTTTATCTATACTGACATTTTCACCGCCAAATAAACCAAATGTCACTCCTTCGATTGGCTGCCCGCTATTTTGATCTGTCTTTTTTACTTTAATTATCATCCCTACTTTAGATGCCACATAATTCGATTCTTTTTTTACTGAACCACCCTGATTATTTGCTACATTTAATGTTCCCTTATTTAAAACTGCTACACTTCCCTGACATTTTCCTGCCTCAGATACTTTCGCAGTCACAGCATTATCTGTCTGATACCAGTCCGCAACTGATTTATTAATTTTATGTAACTCTTCATCCGATTTCATCTGCACTTCTATATGCACATAATAACTGTGTCCATAAAAAGCCGCCGCTGATAACTTCGCATTTTTCGCTGCCACTTTCACTGTCGTGGCATGATCTGTCCCTTGCGTTTTTGTTATATTAAAATTGGCACTTACATCTGTATAATTCATCTGATCAGCCTGGACATTATTATTTACCGCCTCATCTGCATATACTTTCACATCTTTTACGTTCAAAAGCGATTCTACTTTATCCTCAAACTGAAATGATGTATACTTCGCCGTAGTTACATTGGACGGACTCGGAACTGGTGCAGATAAAACATAGGAAAATGTCTCCTTTCTATCAGACAACCCCAGAAATTTCTTTGCTGATTCTGAATTTTTAGAATTGATTTTTCCGTGATAAATCGCTTTCTTTACTTCATCTGGTAATAATCCAATCCCTACATCTGCACGAATCGAAAGCAGTCCTGTACTGTTTGACCAATAATAGGATGTAGAATCTGCCAGTGAACTATCCGCTGGAATCCCATATCCACTTTTTATCGCATATGCCGCATTACCGCCCGTATCCTTCTGGTCACATTTGGCTACTGTCCATCGACAATTCACCGTACTTCCCGCAAAAATTCCAACTGCGGTTGTTGTCTCATCATTATTGTCAAAACCTTCACTCGTCCTTGAAGAAACATATCCTTTCGAACCAGTAATCAATCCTGTCGCATTATACTGAAGTTTTGACTGCTGCATCTGAAACATAAGTACTTTCTCAAAACCTGTTCCAAAATCAACACCCTGCTGTGCATCAATATCACAAAACTGAATTAATCCTTTGATTCCGGAAACCGGTGTTGTCGTTCCACTATAATAGAAATCCATGCGAGTCTGCACATAATCTGTACCCATAACAGAAATACCAATCTTGTTCTTCTGGAATCCAATATATGGCGCTTTTAAATCCTGATTCGACAACTGCCTTCTTATCGCTGCCCCTGGAAATTTATATCCTGTTACTGTAATCTTTAAATCAATCTTATATGTTCTCTTCGTATTATAATCATACCAATTTCCAACATCTTTATATACTGCGTATGGATTCACCGTAGTTTTCTGTAAATTAAATACTTTCGATGCAATACGTCCTTTCGATACGGCAGGATACAAAGTACCAAATTCACTTTCTGTTCCATTTTTCACTTTTGTAAAAGAAACTCCTCCGCCTGTTCCTCCACCAACGCTTACTGAACTGTTATTGTTAAACCGGGGAGTAAAATTATACTGTCTTCCATTTGAATAACTTTCATAAATATACTTCGATGCCGCCTGTGCATTGGCTACTGTAAGCAGATTTTTTCCTGTCACGCTTCCCACTTTTTTGCTGTTTTTTTGTAATAAAAAATAATGGCTGGTAACATCAGGCATTGTTACAGAATGGTTTGTGCTTGGATGAGTAGACATTACTACTGGTACAGACTCTTCCTCCTCGTCTTCCCTCTGCTCCGCTGTGGACTGTTCCTGATTCCTTTCTGTAGATTTTTTTGTCTGTCCCCCTTCTTTTAGTTCTGAACCTGTTAATTTCTCCTGTTGTTGCTGAGATTTATCCTGTGTTCCTGCACTTTCCGATTCCTGCTCTGTACTCTTTTCTTCTGCTTCATTATGCTGCTCCGTGGTTCCTTGCTCTGATTTTTCCTTTTCTTCCGTTGTTTCTTTAGAAATGGCTGTCGTATTCTCCTGACTTTCCGTTGTAATATTCTCTATCTGTCTGGTATCTTCCTGTTCATTTTTCATCTGGTAGAAACTCTCTTTCCCTATTCCAGAAGCAGCTACGCTTATGTTGATATTTGTAAAAAAAAGTGCAGCTACTAAAACAAAAATAAGGATTCTCCTAAAAAATATCCGCATTTTCTGCCCTCCTGAAAAATTCTATATTTCCCTGTTGCTTAAAATATCTCTCTTCTCGTTTTACACTCCTTTCATTTTTAGGAAATATTTCCATTTCATTTTAGCATTTTGCTTCTTAATTGTCAATATTTTACTTTGTTTCTTTTTTATTCATCAATTATATTTTTGTACTTTCATTTCCCCATATATAACATTCCAATCCCAAAAGAAAAAAAAGAAGAGTATCTAAACATAGATGTTTAAATACCCTTCTGTTAAGCCGCATTCAAAAATACTTTCTGTTAAGTATAAATCACAATTTATGGAAATCTTATCCAAACAAGGGACATATTCTCTACAAAACAAATATACCGATTGTTGAAATAATTCTTCAAATACGCTCTAAATCGTAAATTCTATAATGGAAAAACAATATTTTATTCTAAATATTAACGGTCAATCATGCTGATAGACTCTATTGCAACAATACCACCTCGAACAACTTCCACATGATCAAACTTTCTTGTTAAAAGAGCAATAAGGTCGTTATTACGTCCCTCTGTATTTACACTCTCTAAAAGAACACTGTTAATACCGTAATCAATCGCTTTAGCTCCAAATACCTGTGAGATACGGAAAATCTCACCCTTCTCAAATTCAGAACATTCATGAATCTTCACGAAAAGAATCTCCTTCATATGGGTTGGGGCATCGGTAATATCGTTAAGCTTAATTACCTCTACGCAGCGGTTTAACTGCTTTTTAATCTGCTCAAAAGTTGCATCGTCAGAAGAAAGGCCGATTGTCATTCTTGATACTGTAGGATCTTCTGTAACACCTACTGTAATACTTGAAATGTTATAGGACTTTCCAGACATCATTCCTGAAATACGTGCTAATACACCAATTCGGTTCTCCACATACAGAGATACCCATCTTTTTTTCTTTTCTGTATTTATCTCTCTCATCTCTGCATCCTCCTATAACATAATATCTTCAAAGCTTGCTCCACCCTTGATCATCGGCATAACCAGTTCATCTGGAGCAACCATACATTCTACAATAACTGGTTTCTTATTCTTCTCTGCGTACTCTCTCGCCTCAAGAATCGTATCTTTTAACTGATCATTACTTGTAACAAAATATCCTTTAGAACCGTAAGCTTCTGCCATCTTTACGAAATCAGGAACATACTCTGGACATACCCAGCCCGGTGTACCACATTTACCCTTGCAGGACTTATGATAGCGCAGGCAGGTAATTGTATAACGCTTCTTAAAGAAGAGTTCCTGCATCTGGCGAACCATTCCGAGACGATTATTGTTAAATACAATGTTTACTAACGGAAGTTCCTGGCATACTGCTGTTGCAAGCTCCTGCATGTTCATCTGGAATCCACCGTCACCACTGATTGATACGACAGACTTCTCTGGACATCCAATCTGTGCTCCTACGGCAGATGGAAGGCCAAATCCCATCGTACCAAGTCCTCCGCTTTGTACTAATCTATGAGTCGCATCTAACTTCAGATACTGGGAAGCCCACATCTGATGCTGTCCTACATCACTGGTAAATACTGTATCTCTGTCTGCATACACTTCATTCAAAGTCTCGATGATACGCTGTGGGTTTACTCCCTCTTCTACTTCCATATGAAGAGGATATTCTTTATCCCAGCCTTTTACCTCTGCAATCCATTCCTCATGCTTCATTGGTTCTGTATGCTCTAATATCTTTAAGATTGCTGCCTTCGCATCTGCAACAATCGGAATATCTACTGTAACATTTCTTGAAATCGCTGCGGATTCAATATCAATATGGACAATCTTAGCATTCGGTGCAAACTTCTTAATCTCACCAGTTACCCGGTCATTAAAACGGCATCCGATAGAGAACATTAAATCGCACTCATCTGCAGTCTTATTAGCAGCATAAGAACCATGCATTCCGATATTACCAATATATAAAGGATGCTCTGTGGAAATAGCTCCTCGTCCCATAACGGTCGTAATTACTGGAGCATCAATCTTTTCTGCAAGCTTTGTCATCTCTTCCTGAGCATGAGCGAGATTTACTCCCCCACCGATTAAAAACATCGGCTTTTTCGCTTCTTCTAACAGATTAATCGCCTTCTTAAGCTGTCCTACATGAACACCCTTATTCGGCTTATATCCACGGATATTTACTTCTGTTGGATAAGAAGTTGAACCCAGTTCTGCCATAACGTCTGTTGGTAAATCTACAAGAACCGGTCCTGGCTTTCCTGATCTTGCAATGTAAAATGCTTCCTTAATTCGCTGTGCTAACATCTCTCTATCACGGACCATGATAACAAACTTCGCAATATTTCTAGTCACTCCAATGATATCTACTTCCTGAAACGCATCATTACCGATCAAATGCTCTGGAACCTGGCCAGTAAAACATACTAATGGAATACTGTCATAGTTTGCTGTAGCAATTCCTGTTACTAAGTTCGTAGCACCCGGTCCACTGGTTACTAAACATACACCAACCTTGCCGGTTGCTCTGGCATAACCATCCGCTGCGTGAATCAACCCCTGCTCATGTCTTGGTAATACGAGGTCAATCCCGTGACAATCATGGAGTGCGTCTAGAAGATTGACGACCATGCCACCTGGATATGCGAAAATCGTATCCACGCCTTCCTTTTTCATTGCCGTTACAAACAGGTCATTTCCTGAAACCTTCATACTTACTCCACTCCTTCTTCTCTCATTCAATGTTGTCAATTGTCTTTTGTTCTGATTTTTAGATAACTTACATTTAAAAGTTAATAATCTTTTTTATGATATACCAAATACTTTCCTTTTGTCAATAGTGCACTAATATGTATACAATTTTGATTTACCACAGGCAAGGGAGACGCTACAAAAGCTTTTAGTCGGATTGCTCAAAAAACACAAGAAAGAACCACTTAAAAATCTACCCCATTTAGCACAACGGAACAAAATGGGGCAATTTTTTAGTGGTTCTACTCATAATCTTCTGGTAATCCGAACGCTACTTCCTCTGTAGCACCTTCTACCTTGCCTGCGGCAACTCAGAATTACTGTCGATTGTAGTTAATGAGGCATCCCTTCAAGATAATCTCTCTCTCATCATCTGTTAATTCACCCATTTTTAAAGCAAATGGTGTGAGACTTCCGTCTTTTACAACATAAGCTTCAAATTCTGCTGCCTTTGTCTCGACTGCCTTTCTTACGTCTGGCAGGAAAATGTAATCTCCGTTTGCGAATGGCAGGTCACCTTTTTCAATAAGGAATGGAAGCATACCCCAGTTAATAAGGTTGGAACGATAGCGCTTTGTAGCGTATTCATTTGCAATGTTAGCCCAGCCACCTAATACTTTCTGGCAGGATGCTGCCTGTTCTCTGGCGGAACCGTCACCTGGTTTTACAGCAAAGATTGTACTTCCGATTCCAATATTTTCATTGGTAACATCCGCATACTTAGCGTGAATTGCATCAATTACTGGTGCTAATTCTGCTAATGCTTCTACTGGATTGCTGTTCGCTTCTACTGCTTCCTGTGCTGCTCTTACTTCTTTGGCACGTCCTACATAAGCAGGATCTTTTCTTGAAAGGGTAAACTCTGCAAGGCCAAGTGGATTCGAACGGTAGGAGGATGTTTCTCCTGATGGAATTAATTCATCTGTCGTTGTAACTGGATCATGGATCTCGGACACAACTTTCAGAATCATGTTTTCTGGAAGTGCGCTCATCTTTGGCCAGTCTTTGATATTTGGTCCGAACTTAATCTCTACAGATGGATCTGCCACTCCTTTGCTGTCAAATACACGATTTGCGTAAATGCTGCTGTCAAAGTGATATTTTCTTCCTGTATATTCTACATCAAGGTCTGTTGCTGGCGTAAGGTATCCTTTATTGGCTGCGGTTGCTGCGATAGAGCGGGCATCCATTAATGCTACAGAAGCAATCTGACCATTTTGTAACTTAGAACCTTCTCTGTTCGGGAAGTTTCTTGTGGAATGACGGATACTTAAGCTATTGTTGGATGGCGTATCTCCCGCACCGAAACATGGACCACAGAATGCTGTTTTTACGATAGCACCACTTTCCATAAGGGCTGCTGCTGCACCATTCTTTACTAATTCCATGTAGATTGGTGTACTTGCAGGATAAACACTTAATGTAAATTCATCCGCTCCAATAGATTTTCCTTTGATAATATCTGCTGCTGCGCATAAGTTTTCAAATCCACCACCGGCACATCCTGCGATGATTCCCTGTTCTACATAGAGCTTTCCATCGCGAACTTTATCGGTAAGTTTAAAGTCTACCTGTCCATCTAAGCTAACAAGTGCTTTCTGCTCACAGTCGTGAAGAACATCCATCAGGTTCTTATTCATATCTTCAATCGTATATGTATTACTTGGATGGAATGGCATAGCAATCATTGGACGAATCTTGCTTAAATCAATCTTAACCATTCCGTCATAGTAAGCAACTTTTGCAGGATTTAATTCTTTGTAATCTTCTACTCTTCCATGGATATCATAGAAATCTTTAATTACATCATCTGTTTTCCAGATAGAGGAAAGACAGGTTGTCTCTGTTGTCATTACGTCAACACCGATACGGAAGTCTGCACTCAGCTTCTCAACACCTGGTCCAACAAACTCCATAACTTTATTATTTACATAACCATTCTGGAATACTGCTCCGATAATCGCAAGAGCTACGTCCTGTGGACCGACACCTTTTATTGGCTCTCCTGTCATGTAGATTCCAATAACACCTGGCATATTAATATCGTAAGTCTGGTTTAAGAGCTGCTTTACAAGCTCTGGTCCGCCTTCACCCATTGCCATTGTTCCAAGTGCTCCATAACGGGTATGAGAATCAGAACCAAGAATCATTGCTCCACCGCAGGCAAGCATTTCTCTTGCGAACTGATGGATAACTGCCTGATGAGGAGGTACATAGATTCCACCGTACTTTTTCGCACAGGTAAGTCCAAACATATGGTCATCTTCGTTGATTGTTCCACCAACAGCACATAAGCTGTTATGACAGTTTGTGAGAACATATGGCATAGGGAACTTCTCTAATCCTGATGCACGTGCTGTCTGGATAATTCCTACATAAGTGATATCATGGGAAGTTAACTTATCAAAACGAATTTTTAACTTTTCCATGTTATCAGAAGTATTATGGGCTTCTAAAATACCATAAGCAATTGTTCCCTTCGCTGCTTCTTCTTTAGAAGGTGCATCCGGACCAGCCACTGCCTGCAGTCTTGCCTGGGCTTCCGGAGTATCTTCTATAATTTCTGTTCCATTTACAAGATACGCTCCTGTTTTTAACAGTTCCATCATTCTATCCTGCTATTGAAGCTTTCGCTTGAATAGCTTTTCCTTTCCTAAAATATATTATTAGTAAGATATTTGTAATGATACGAAATCCTTCAGCCTTTTCATATCGTTACGCCTGTTAATTATATTAGCATAAACGCAGGATAAAATTCAATAATCCATAAGTGGTATTAATTTTGTAAACTTCCAGGTTGCCGAGGCAAAATCAGAATTCATATTATAGGATTTGGATATCATTCAGACGATTATAGCTTTCCATGAAACTGATTTTGTAGGATTTGGAATAGTTAGCCGCTGTAAATTTTCTGTAGGATTGCTCAAAAAATACGAGGAAGAACCCTTCTGGCAATCCGACTACAGATTCCTCTACAGCGGCGTCTCCTTTGCTACGCAAATCAGAATCTAATTATTTTTCAATTTTTTCAGAAACCATTTGCGGAATCCTTCTTCTACAATTTCTTTTCCAATAATATATGCTGCACAAAATAGGCTTCCTGTCTGTGTAATTTTCTGCATGTTTTCCTGTTGTGGCATATATAAGGACAGCAGAAGAGATATGAGCATAAATATACATAAGCTTGCCAGAATCTGTCCTTCCCATTTTTGGGTATTTTCAAGAAATTTCTGCCAGATATTTTGTCCAGTAAGATATTTTACGATTGTATCTCTCCAATTTTTTTTGAACCAGATATCCCCCTCCTGGCTGCCGCTATGGCAACAGGCGTATACACAATCTTCTGTTATTTTTTCTCTGCCACTCTGATTTAAACCAGACATAAACAGGATTCTTCCCTGCTTTTGCAAGAATTTTTTTGAATATTCCTGCTGATGTTTTCTCCATATGGCTATAATCTGGCTTTTTTCGACTTCTGAAAGTCCGCAATAAATGCGAATACTTTTTATCTGTTTTTCGAGAGCCACGTTTTTTAGAAGCAAAAACTGTTTTCTATCTATCACTTCTCTTTTTTCTTTCACTATTCCCGTCTGTTTTCCAATAGAAAATGCCGATTCTCTGTTCTGATTCGTAAAAAAGAAGTATTTCACACCTGTTTTCTTTAATTCCTGCATAAATCGCTGAAACTTCTCCTTTTGAAATCTGGACGGGAAATATATATCTTCAAAACCAACAGCAACGATTGGCCTTTCTCCTTCTACCGCAGTTTTTTTAAAAAAATCTGGTTGAAAATAAATTCCCTGACGGATAAAAATTTCCTGGAGAATCATATTTTCTGTATAACTTCCTCCATTTTCTTCTCTCTCTTTCTCCTCTGCCGCATATAGTCTTCCTTGTTTCTTCCTTTGTTTACCAATTGTATTCAAAGAGATTTTTCCTTTCATGCTTTCATTTTTTTCTACATACTTATCTTCTATATTCTCTGTCATTTTAACAGTTCTGTTTATACCTGTATTCTCTTTCACATTTTCAAAGAAAGGATACACCACCTGCTGTGTTACAATAGCCCGTCCTGTATTTTCTGCAAAAATTTCTCCCTGTTTATATTCTTTATATGGTAACTTTAAACTTATAACAGCGAGCGGAACTTTTTCCCCTCTTTTCAAACGCACAATGTCCCCTTTTACAAGACTATTTACCTGCACACATTGAAATATATTTTCTCGTAAAACCACTACTTTAGTTTTATATATTTCTTCCTTCTTAAATAACACTTTACTATAACGAAATGTCTTTTCCACCTTCCCAAAAAGAAATACCATAAAAGACACAAACAACACTGTTTTTACTCTTTGATCAAATTGAAACAAAACACTTACCACACATAAATATAGAAAGAAAAAGAAAAGCAGATTCTGGCACTCCTGTTTTAAACACATAAACCAAATCCGCTTCTTCTCTTTCGTTATACTATTCCTAGAACTCCTCTTCCCACGCTGCTTCTGCCTCACTTTTGCCAGCGTAAGCCCCCTTTGTATATTTGTATCATACTTCAATTCTAAATATTCAATCGTTCTATCATCCTTTTTCTTCTCCAAATTCTTCTGGCTCCTGTCCATATTCATAGCAACCCTCCCGTTTTCTCTGTATACCGAGTGATATCCCCTTAAATGGGGAATCTTCTTGCTAGAAGAAGATAAAAATCTCCCTGTTTATAAAAAAACGTAACACACTATCTCAGATTGTCTTATTAAATATATGTTAGTTTACAAGAGAAATATGCCCTTCTATGGATTCTCTTTTTGGAGTTCGTCTCCTTTTATTCTTTTTCCAAAATCTGTCCCGTCCGATAAGCATGCAGCAGCTTCTCAAGGTCACTGATCTGCTCTTTTAACTGGCGGCCAGTTTCGGTATCTATCACTCTCTCACGCTGAGCAGAAACCTCACGGATAACGGTATCAGAATGTACGTCTATCTCTTTTTCGATAACGTCTTCTGTCGAAGTAAATGTCTCATGAGACACAAGACGCAAACCTCTTGAATTATAGATAAGGGTGTAACCGGCAATTCCTGTCGTTCCGCGGTATGCTTTCGAAAAGCCACCATCAATGATCATGACTTTACCGTTACATTTGACAGGGGATTCACCCTCTTTTACGTGAACAGGCATATGCCCATTGATAATATGACCTTTTTCGATATCTACGCCAAATTCTTTGAGGATATTATTTACAACATCTTCTCTCTCTATCAGGCGGTAATAATGGTCTTTTCTCTCAATCTGCACTTCTTTATCGGCAATGAAATACCGCTCAAATGTCGCCATCTTTTCCTTGCCATAGACTGGGGAGTTCTCATTAGACCAGATATACCACATGATATCCTTTCCATATTCATGTTCTTCTCTGTTATCCTGCTCGTAATATCCCTTTCTTGCGTAGTACTCAAGCACATCATAAAGTTCTTTGCCAGAATACTGTTTGCTGCCAATCTTAACTTTACGGAAGTTTCCCTTCTCATCAAGCGGCACACAGCCATGATAGAGAAGATTGGAATTATAACAAAGATACAGACCGCCTTTATTAAATAGGAAACGGATATGTTCCTGTAACTTATCGCAGTTTAAAAAGTTCATGCAAAGGCGGTTCATCAAGGCTTCTTCTGCTTCGGAAAGTTCATATGGATTATTCGGGTCAATAGTAGGGAAGGATTTATCAAGAAGTTCATACTTCTTACCTTCTATCATAATGGTTCCTTCCTCGTAATCAATCTTATCAAGAAGGAGTCTTTTGTCCATATTAAACTCTGGCCTTCTCTTGATCACCTGTCCCTCTAACTTAAACTGAATAATAGCAATGGCTTTATGCATCTTCATATTGAGAGATACTTCTCTTAAATCAGAGTCTTCCTGTGCATGAACCCGGAAGCACTGACAAGGATCATTCGCATATGTTTCAATCGCAAAACTTGCGAGTGGGACAAGATTAATTCCATATCCGTCTTCTAATACATTAAGATTATTATATCTTGCTGAAAGGCGAATGACATTGGCAATACAGGCTTTTTGACCAGAAGCCGCTCCCATCCATACCACATCATGGTTTCCCCACTGGAAGTCCACATTACTGTGTTCCATCAGGTGATCCATAATGATATGCGGGCCTGGGCCTCGGTCAAAAATATCTCCGATAACATGAAGCCGTGTGACAACTAACTTCTGAATAACCCCGGCAATGGCAACAATAAATTCTTTCGCTCTGTTTAAGCGGATAATCGTATCAAAGATTTCATTATAATATTCTTCTTTTTCTACAACACGGTTATTTTCACTCAAAAGCTCTTCAAGAATATAAGAAAAATCAGCCGGCAGACTCTTTCTAAGTTTTGATCTTGTATACTTGGCAGAGCTTTCCTTACATACCGCAATCAGGCGATGCAGGGATACCTTATACCAATCCTGAAAATCTTCTTCAGATAACTCTAACCGCATCCGCTCTACTTTCTGCTCTGGATAATAAATCAGAGCTGCCAAACTCTTTTTATCTCTGGCGCAGAGTGTATTACCAAAAACATCTTCTATCTTATTGCGAATGGCTCCTGAGCCAGTTTTTAAGATATGTAGAAATTGCTCGTACTCCCCATGTACATCAGAAACAAAATGTTCTGTCTCCTTTGGCAGATTTAGAATTGCCTGCAGATTGATAATCTCTGTACAGGCCTTTGCCACGCTTGGATACTGTGTTGCCAGACTCTGCAAAAACTTCAGGTTTAACTTTTCCATAATTAACCCCCTCTATGGAATTTTAACATTATATCGTTATTAAATATTTTTGCCTTATACTTTGTCTTTTGTATCTGTACTTCTTTACCGCATCTACCGTAAGTTGGACATACAGCTTGCAGGAATAATTTTCAAACTCACTCTAGTTTCTACTTAATTCTCTTTCTGCTCTTCCGCAGCCGCTATCTCTCTCTTCTTCTGCTCAAGCTGAAGATAAGGACGCATCTCAATAAGCGGAGCTCCATTGTTACGGATATAGTCTTCTGTGATTGTAACTCGTCCGATATTATCATCCTTTGGAATTTCATACATAATATCAAGCATGAATTTCTCGATGATCGCGCGAAGTGCTCTCGCTCCAGTATCTTTTTCCATAGCCTTCTCCGCAATGGCTGTCAAAGCTCCCTCTTCAAACTGCAAATCCACTTCATCTAATGCCAGAAGTTTCTGATACTGTTTCAATATTGCATTCTTGGGCTCTTTCAGAATATCAACCAGCATTTCCTTTGTCAAGGCATTTAATGTAAATATTATTGGTAATCTTCCAATAAATTCTGGAATCATTCCAAATTTACGGATATCTTCTACTGTAACATACTGTAACATGTTCTTTTCATGATCGTATTTGTCCTTAAGTTCTGCATGGAATCCGATAGAGGAATGCTGTGTCATTCTCTCTTTGATAATATCCTCTAATCCAGGGAATGCACCACCGCAGATAAAGAGAATATTTCTTGTATTCATTACAGCAGTCGGAACCATCGCATTTTTAGAGCTTGCACCTACCGGCACTTCTACCTCGCTGCCTTCTAACAGTTTTAAGAGTGCCTGCTGTACAGATTCTCCGCTTACATCACGGCTTGTCGTATTTTTCTTCTTTGCGATTTTATCAATCTCATCGATGAAAATAATTCCAGTCTCTGCTTTTTCTACATCATTATCGGCATTGGCAAGTAATTTAGAAAGCACACTTTCTACGTCATCACCGATATAACCTGCCTCTGTAAGAGAAGTTGCATCACAGATTGCCAGAGGTACATTTAACAGTCTTGCTAATGTTTTTACAAGATGGGTCTTACCAGAACCTGTCGGTCCGATCATAAGCATATTAGACTTATCAATCTCGATTTCATCCATCGTATTTGTAATGACACGTTTATAATGGTTATATACGGCAACGGACATTACCTTTTTCGCATAATCCTGTCCGATAACATACTCGTCAAGCTGTGCCTTAATCTGATGTGGCGCAGGAATATTCTTTAAAGTAAGCTTTGGTTCTTCCTTCTTATTTTTCTTCTTTTTCTTTTTTGCCTTTTTTGTCTTTGGCTTCTGGTTAGACATCGTTCCTGATAACAGATCTCCAAGATTCATATCTTTTAAATTGTTAAAGTCCATGTTGGACAGGTCAAGGAACTGGATGCCATTTCCACCACCAAATCCAGAATTAAAGGAATCAAAAGACTTCTGCATACAGTCAGAACAGATGCTTAAACCTGTCGGCATATGGATGAGCTTTGCACCTTGTTCTTCTGTACGATGGCAGACACAGCAGGACTCAAACTTGTTTTTCGGAGTATCGTCTTCCTCGTCTCCGTCATCTTCAATCTCATAATCCTCTTCGTCAATTTCTTCTGCATCGTCTTCTACAATATCGTCCGGCTCCTTTTTTTCATTAAAAATAACCTGTGCAGGAGGTTCTGCAAATACCATTTCTTCCTGTTCCTGATTTATCGTATTTTCCTTTTTCATGTTTGTATCTCCTGTCATTACCTCTCCGTACTCCTGCCTTTTAAGATTGCCTCGCCAAGCAGCATATCTTCCGGAGTTGTAATTTTCATGTTTTCGTAACTTCCCTTTATCATGCGGACGCCACGGATTCCGTAAGTTTCCATCACCATTCCGTCATCGGTTACAGAATCATCACCCGCTTCCATCATTTTCTGGTAAGCTTCTCTGATTTCTGCTGTCACAAAACACTGTGGTGTCTGAATCTGCCACATGGTGCTTCTCGGTGGGGTAGAAACTGCATAGCGATCCTCATCAACAATTTTTATCGTATCTTTTACCGGCATTCCCATAACACAGGACTTGTCTTTTTTCACCTGCTCAATGCAAAATTCAATCAATTCCGGCGTGATAAAAGCTCTAGCGCCATCATGAATTAAAACATATCCCTCTTCTGGCATGGAACACAATGCCTTATATACAGAGTCATAGCGTTCTGCACCCCCGGTAATGATGCCGCTGACTTTTTTATAATCATACCTATCTAAAATGTTTTCCTGCGCATATTCTATTTCTCCCGGAGCAACTACAAGAATAATCTCATCTACAGAACTTTTCTCAAATGCTTCTAAAGCGTAGGTGATAACCGGCCGGTCTAAGAGAGTCATATATTGCTTTTGTATTTCTGAATGCATTCGGCTTCCTTTTCCTGCCGCAAGAACAATCGCTGTTACTTTTTCTTTCATGTACTCCCTCCTGTTTTTCAAATCTTTACCGTTACCGTTCTCCAATTTTTAAATTCGGCTTTGCATTTAAGTCCCAGCCATCACGAATACCTTTGATATACTCATAATATCCTGCCACACCGATCATCGCCGCATTATCTGTACAAAAAATTGGTGATGGATGATAGAATTCTATTCCATTTTTACGGCAGGCTTCTTCCATCTGCGCGCGAAGAGAAGAGTTTGAAGCAACGCCGCCTGCGATTGCTACCTTATTAATGCCAAGACGCTTTGCCGCTCCTACTGTATGTTCAGTAAGCACATCGGTAACGGACTGCTGGAAAGAAGCTGCCACATCGGCACGATTGACTTCCTCACCTTTCATCTGGCACTGATTTAAGTAATTTAATACGGCGGACTTTAAGCCACTGAAACTGAAATCATCCGGTGCATCAGTAATCTTTGCTCTTGGGAATGCAATTGCTTTTTTATTGCCTTCTTTGGCAAGCTTATCAATCTTTGGACCACCTGGATAACCAAGCCCGATTGCTCTTGCGACCTTATCAAATGCCTCTCCTGCCGCATCGTCTCTTGTTCTTCCGATAATCTCATATTCCCCGTAGCCTTTTACAAGTACAAGGTGAGAATGCCCGCCGGAAGCAACCATACATAAAAATGGCGGCTCTAATTCTTTATGTTCAATGTAGTTCGCACTGATATGTCCCTCGATATGATGCACACCAACTAACGGCTTCTTCGCTGCATAAGCAAGTGCTTTGGCTTCTGCAACGCCGACAAGTAAGGCACCAACTAATCCCGGACCATAAGTGACCGCGATAGCATCAATGTCTTCTAATGTGACATCTGCTTCTTTTAATGCCGTCTCAATTACAATATTTATTTTTTCTATATGTTTTCTTGATGCAATTTCCGGCACAACACCACCAAACATCGTATGCAGTTTAATCTGTGTGTAAATCGTATTTGATAAAACTTCCCTGCCGTTTTTTACAACGGCTGCTGCTGTCTCATCACAGGAAGTTTCAATTGCCAGAATCAATACATCTTTTTTCCGTTCTTCCATGTTTCCTATTCCTCCTCAAATAACAGAGTCGTACTTTTTCCGTCTTTTCCGGCACTGGCAGTGGCAAATATCTTTCTTACTTCTTCCATATATGGCTCCGGTCTTACTAAAGACGGGCTGTAGTGCGTAAGCCACATTTCCTTCACACAAGCTTTCTTTGCCATTTCTGCTGCCTCATAAAATGTCATATGTTTATATTCGACTGCTTTCGCCTTCTTTTCCGGCTCGCCATACATTCCTTCGCAGATAAATAAATCGGCATCTTTTGCATGTTCCACAATGGAATCCGTTGGTCTGGTATCGGTTGTATAGGTGCATTTGATACCTTTTCTTGACGGTCCGAGAACCAGATCGCTTGTAAGTGTTCTGTCAGGCAGCTCGATTGTCTCTCCCTTTTGCAGGCGATTCCAGTACTGCATCTCTACGTTATTTTCTTTTGCCTTGTTCACATCAAACTTTCCGGCACGGTCAATCTCAATCGTATAGCCGTAGCAGGTGATATTGTGATTCACACGAAATGCAGTAATACGGCAGCCGCATACATCAAGCACTTCCTCTTTTTCCTTTAATTCATGAAAAACAATCGGAAACGGTAAGTCTGGTGCGATGACTCTTAATGAGTTTACTACACGCTCTAATCCTCTTGGTCCTACCATTAACAGCGGCTCGGTTCTCTGTGCATTTCCCAGTGTTAAAAGAAGCCCTGGCAGGCCGCTGATATGATCGGCGTGATAATGGGTAAAGCAGATGACTTCAATCGGCTTAAAACTCCAGCCTTTTTCCTTGATCGCCACCTGTGTTCCCTCGCCACAATCTATTAAAATACTGTTTCCATTGTATCTTGCCATCAATGATGTCAGTTTGCGGTATGGCAGCGGCATCATTCCTCCACAGCCAAGCAAACACAATTCCAGCATAACATCCCTCACTTTTCTATAGCAGTTCTGTCTGTTTCTCCACTTTTACAGGAAGTTTAAACTGCTTCGTCCATATATCATAACAGGATTCACACAGAAAAATACTGTGTATTTCCCCGTCTTTTTTTGAGAAGTATCCCCATTCCTTTTTGATGGAAAGGTAATCTTCTCTCTTAATATTGTCTGTTGTCTCTATCTTTTTTCCACAGGAATTACAGTAAATTTCATGTACTTTTTTATCCATTGTATCCTCCATTTTCAAAAATGTTTCAAAAACTTTTCTTCTAATTTTAATATCGTATCTCACCATAAATCTCATAGGCCATTTAACTATAGAAAGAATCGTTCTTAAAATAAAACTATTTTTGTAATTCTTCCGATACCATTATACAAAAAAATACGACAAAAAGTACTGGTAACTACTGGCATCCTTATGCCTCCCAGAGCATAAGTCTTGCATCTTCCCGCGGATTATCGTAATAATTCTTTCTCTGTCCGACTTCTTTAAATCCAGCGTGTTCATACAAGGTAACCGCCGCTATATTGGAAGCACGGACTTCGAGATAAATGCTGTGCAGATTCTGCTTTTTTGCCTCTTCTAATAACTGTTTTAACAGCTTTCCGGCAATTCCCTTTTTTCGGTGAAAAGGCAGTACCGCCACATTTGTAATGTCTGCTTCATCAAGCACCATTTTCATACCAACATAGCCGATTACCTCTTCTTCTTCTTTTGCAAGGAAAGAACAATAGCCTTCGGTATGAAACATCTCTTTTAAACCTTCTACAGACCACGGAACAGAAAAACATTCTTTCATCAGAAGTCCTGTCTTTTCACAGTCTGCTTCGGTCATTGGGCAAATTTTCATTCTTCTAACTTCTTTCCCTTTGCTTCAAGCTCCCGTTCTGCCTGTGACTTTCTTAAATAAATCGGCGCATGGTCGCTCGCTGGCTCTGCTTTGCCTTCTTCGTATAACTTCATGGCACGAATGGCAACCGCTCCGGCTCTCTGGCGACTTAAATGTGCCGGTGCGTAAGAATGCTCTACGTTACAAAGTTCCTCAATAATATCTTTATATACTGGAACGCCATCTCCTAAAAAAATAACTGGCTTACCAAGTTTTTGTCCAAGCTCGTTGCACTTTTTAATAATATCTTCAACCGGGCCTGCCTCCTGTGCGACAAGTTCTTCAAACTCTGTTCCACCTGCAAAATGATAAATTCCGGTATATACCTGCTGTCTTCTCGCATCCATCATCGGACAGATAATGGCATCTGTATCATAAAAGTTGCAGGCGATTCCTTCTAAAGTTGGAACGGAAATGATTGGCTTATTCAGTGCCAGTCCAAGTCCCTTTGCTGTTGCAGAACCAATACGAAGCCCTGTAAAAGAACCTGGCCCTGCCGCTACCGCAATGGCATCCATCTCAGAAAGTTCTGTCTGTGTCATTTTCACAATCTCATCAAGCATCGGTAAAAGTGTCTGTGAATGTGTTTTTTTATAATTTAATGTATACTCTGCAACAAGAGTCTCCCCGTCTAAAATGGCAACAGAGGCCACTAATCCAGAGCTGTCTAATGCAAGAAGTTTCATCTATCTTTGCACCTCCTCAACGGTAATCAGACGATAGTCAAATCCCTTGGATAAGTCTTTGTCGATATGAATTTCTGTATACTGTGCCGGGAGAAGTTCCTCTATCAGGTTCGCCCACTCGATAAAGCAGACGCCTTCTCCCTCGATATATTCTTCAAAACCAATTTCGTACATTTCTTCCGGGTCACTGATGCGGTACACATCAAAGTGATAAAATGGAAGTCTTCCCTCATCGTATACCTGTAAAATAGTAAAGGTCGGACTACTGACTGGTTCTTTGATTCCAAGTCCTGCCGCAAATCCTTTTGTAAATACGGTTTTTCCGACTCCCAAATCACCGTAAAGGCAGTAAACCTGACCTGCTGCTGCCTTTTCTCCGCATTGTTTTCCCAGTGCAAATGTCTCTTCTGCGCTGTTACTTTCTATTTTCATGTTTACCTCTTTTTATCTATCTTGTCCTCACAGAGTTTTCTTTCTCTCATATTTGCAATTGTTCTTTCATCATCTCATAAAACCAATCACAGAAAGCCTTCGAAAGGACATGATTCTTTATTTGTCTTTGACTTTTTTGCTTATCTATTTTATTTGTCTCTTATCTGTTTTTCATTTCTTCAATGAAGTTTAAAATATCTGCCCGCTGTGCTCCCATTGCCTCTGTAGGAATCAGGAAAGCATTATTCTTTCCGGTATAAATAACCGCAACGGATTTATAGAAAATTATCTTTGTTACTTTCTTCCACTCCACATCAATCGCATTTTCTGATAATTCCAGATGTAAGCCCCACTCGTCAAGCATGTAATGGAATGTCTGCTCATAGATCGGATTTAACTTCCTTGCATTCTTGGCACGAAGATATGTCGTAAATGGAATCCATATCAGAATAAATAAGGAACAGATTAATGGCATAGCAATATTACCCTGTTTTTTAACGATAACGGCAATCGGCCATGCAATTGCTAAAACAGTGACAAGAATCATCAAAGGCTGACGATACGTATGCCCAAAAAGGAAGGTATTCAGTGCCGACTGTGTAATGTCTGCATCAATGCGATAATGCTTCCCCTGTGGCTCCATCATCACTTTTTTTTCTAATTCCTCTGGCTGCTTTTCTTCTTCATTATCGGAAACTGCCGCTGACATATTTATAGAAGTTTCTAAGTCATCTGCACCGGGTGTTCCTGCCTTTTCCGCATCACTGACACTGTGATTTCCAGCCGCTCCGGTAGTTTCTGTTTCTAATTCTTCCTCTCCGACCCCAACTGGTCTGTCGAGTTCTGCAAGATTCATCTTGCTTATTTCTTCAAAACTCTTCACGTTTTGCCCCTCCTATTGTGACCACAGCCTTACTTGTTGTGGTCAATCTTCATCGTAAGCTGGATTCTCTTTTTGTTTAAATCCACGCTCATTACCTGCACATCTATAATATCTCCCACACTGACTACTTCAAGCGGATGCTTAATGTAACGATCTGTCATCTGGGAAATGTGTACTAAACCATCCTGATGCACGCCAATATCTACAAAGGCACCGAAATCAATAACATTGCGGACCGTTCCTTTTAAGACCATGCCTTCTTTTAAGTCTTTCATCTCAAGGACATCTGTTCTAAGTACCGGCTTTGGCATTTCACTACGTGGATCTCTTCCTGGCTTTTCTAATTCTTCTATAATATCGTGAAGTGTCATCTCACCAATGCCAAGATTTTCTGCCAATCCTTTTTCATCTTTAATCTGAGAATTAAGAGAGCTAAGACCACCGCCACGGATGCTTTCTGATGTGTAGCCCAAATCATTTAATAACTTTGTCGCTGCCTCGTAGGACTCTGGATGTACGCTTGTATTATCAAGTGGTTCTTCTCCACCAGGGATTCTTAAGAAACCTGCACACTGTAAAAATGCTTTTGGTCCAAGCTTTGGCACTTTTAAGAGTTCTTTTCTGGTGTGGAAACGCCCATTTTCCTCACGGTAAGCAACAATATTTTTCGCAACTGCCTTGCTGATTCCGGCAATGTAAGAAAGCAATGGGACGGAAGCAGTATTTAAGTCAACACCGACTTTATTTACACAGTCCTCAACAACACCATTTAACGCTTCTTCTAATCGCTTCTGGTTCATATCATGCTGATACTGTCCAACACCAATTGCTTTTGGCTCAATCTTTACAAGCTCTGCCAACGGGTCCTGCAATCTTCGGGCGATAGAGGCCGCACTTCTTTGTCCTACATCAAATTCCGGAAACTCTTCGGTTGCAAGCTTACTTGCAGAATAAACAGATGCGCCTGCTTCATTTACAATAACGTAAGCAACCTGTTCTGGTATTTCCCTGATCAGTTCTGTGATAACCTGTTCTGATTCACGGCAGGCAGTACCATTTCCCACACTGATTACAGAAACATTGTATTTCTTAATCATATCATGTACCGTTTTCTTGGCCTGTTCTACCTTACACTGTGGTGCAGTTGGGTATACAACAACGGTATCTAACACCTTACCCGTAGGATCTACCACAGCAAGTTTACATCCAGTACGGAATGCAGGGTCCCATCCTAAAACTGTTCTTCCTTCCATTGGCGGCTGCATGAGAAGCTGTGTTAAATTCTTTCCAAAGACAGTAATGGCACCTTCCTGTGCTTTTTCTGTAATTTCACTTCGAATATCTCTTTCGATGGATGGGGCAATGAGTCGATTGTATGCATCAAGTATCGCTTCTTCCATGAGTGCTTTTGTATTTAGATTATCCTTCACCATTGTTTTATTTAATGCATTGACAATCTGCACATCTGGTGCCTCTACCTTAACAGTAAGGAACTTTTCTTTTTCTCCACGGTTAATCGCAAGAACCCGATATCCCGTAACTTTAGAAAGTGGCTCTCTGAAATCGTAATACATTTCGTATACAGATTCTGCTTTCTCATCTTTTGCTTTTACAACAAGACTTCCCTGTTTCATCGTACAGTTACGGATGCTTTTACGATAATCTGCCATATCTGCAATCATTTCCGCAATTATATCCTTGGCTCCGGCAATCGCTTCTTTTGCGTTTGCCACACCTTTTTCTGCGTTCACAAAGGCTGCTGCTTCTTCTTCCATGCTTTTTGTTGTCTTCTGTAAAAGAAGAATATTAGCCAATGGTTCTAAGCCCTTTTCCTTCGCTTTTGTCGCTCTTGTCTGCTTTTTCGGGCGATATGGGCGGTATAAGTCATCTACTGCTACCAGAGTTTCTGCTGAGAGAATCTTTTTCTTTAAATCTTCTGTCATCTTACCCTGATCTGTAATCGCATTGATTACCTGCTCTTTTTTCTCCTCTAAGTTGCGAAGATAGAGAAGGCGTTCATGTAAATTACGGAGTGTCTCGTCATTAAGAGCTCCTGTCATTTCTTTACGGTATCTGGCGATAAACGGAATCGTATTTCCCTCGTCAATAAGCTGTACTGCTGCTTTCGCCTGTTCTTCTTTAATCGCAAGTTCCTGCGCCAGTTTTTTTATAATATCCATTATTCTGTCTGCTCCTTATGTCTGTAATTTTCATTTTAAGCCTTCTTTGGGGTTGTGATCCAGCGAAGGTATGCATTCATAAATGCATCCAGGTTGCCGTCCATCACGCTCTGCACATTACCGGTCTCTTCTCCGGTTCTGTGGTCTTTTACCATAGTATATGGCTGCATAACGTAGGAACGAATCTGGTTACCCCAGCCATTATCGGACACTTCACCACGGATATCTGATAATTTTTCCCGGTTTTCCTGCTCCTTAATCAGATACAGCTTTGCCTTTAACATCTGCATCGCCTTATCCTTGTTCTTGTGCTGGGAACGCTCATTCTGGCACTGTACGACAACACCAGTAGGAATATGGGTAATACGGATAGCCGAATCTGTCTTGTTAATGTGCTGTCCACCTGCTCCACTGGCACGGTAGGTATCAATACGGATATCTTCATCAGCAATCTCTACTGATAAATCTTCTTCAATATCCGGCATAACATCACAGGATGCAAAAGAAGTCTGTCTCTTTCCTGCCGCATTAAATGGGGAAATTCTCACAAGACGGTGTACTCCTCTCTCAGACTTTAAGTATCCGTAAGCATTCTCCCCATTTACTTCAAATGTAATGGATTTGATTCCTGCCTCATCTCCATCGAGATAATCAAGAACTTCTGTCTTAAAGCCGTGACTATCCGCCCATTTGCTATACATTCGGTAAAGCATTCCTGCCCAGTCACAGGATTCCGTTCCTCCTGCACCTGCATGAAGGGTAACAATCGCATTATTTTTATCATACTCACCAGATAAAAGTGTCTGAATCTTTAAATTATCAAATTCTATCTCAAATTCTCCAAGTAATTCTTCAATATCTGGAATCACACTGGCATCATTTTCTTCATTACCAAGTTCAATCATGGTAGAAACATCATCCAGCGTTAATTCTAATGCATGATAGGCAGAAACGGTATCTTTGAGATTTTTAACTTTTCTGGTAACTTCCTGTGCCTTGTCCGGGTCATTCCAGAACCCCTCTTCCCGCATTTCACTTTCTAATTCTTTAATCTGCTCATGCTTATGAGAAAGTGCCAGAGAAACGCCAAGCTCTTTCATCGGCTCTTTATATTGATTTACCGTAAATTTGTATTGTTCTAATTCAACCAATTATAAAACCCTCTCTATTATATAAAATGTAGACAAAATATAAAAACCTGCAATCATTCAGTATAACTTCTCAAGGACGTTTATTCATCCTGAAATCTTTTAGAACGATTACCTGTAGTTATCTGTATATTTGAATAGTTCCATGTATATGATAAAGAAAGGCACAGTGCCTATTCCTTCGCAGGTGCATTCTCTGCATCTGCTGCAAAATATTCACTGTGCAAAACTTTTCCTGCGCGGAGCGTGTTTTAAAAATGTCTTTCCAAGCACACACTAATTTGCAAATCTTCCGCAGCAGTTTTTATATTTCTTTCCGCTGCCGCATGGACATGGTGCATTACGTCCGATTTTTGCTTCTTTTCTGCGGTAAGGTCCTCTTTCCACAAGCTCATCCTTGTTTGTACCTGTTGCTCTTGCAACCTGTTTTCTCTCAACCTTCTGCTCAATCTGAACGTGCATTAATGCACCAACAGTATCGTGACGAATGTTCTTTGTCATCTCCTCAAACATATCGTATCCAAGGAATTTATACTGAACAACTGGGTCTTTCTGTGCGTAGGACTGAAGTCCGATACTCTCACGGAGCTGATCCATATCATCAATGTGGTTCATCCACTTACTGTCAATAACTTTAAGAAGGATAACCCTCTCTACCTCACGGATACCATCGTTAAAGATTGCTGCATCTTCTTCACCAAGTTCTACACCTTCCTCTGGCACATTAACTTTGGCAAATTCGTTGAAGTCTTTTTCTTTCTTATGGTAAACCTTCATTGCTTCATCCTGCAGACGAGAGATCAGAGCTTCTTTGTCGTTCTTCTCTTTTTCTTCATCTGTAAGAGTGATTGGCTCTAATGGAATCTTTCTTCTTAAAGACTCGTTCAGTTCTACAAGATTTAACTCTTTTAATGGCTGCTCGCCTGCGACCATGTTCACATCGTCAGCAACAACGTCTTTAATCATCTTGTAAACAACATCACGCATGCTCTCACCATTCAATACACGGCGTCTTTCTGCGTAAATAACCTCTCTCTGATCATTGTTCACCTGGTCATAATCGAGAAGATTACGACGGATACCGAAGTTGTTGTTCTCAATCTTCTTCTGTGCCTTTTCAATCTGTTTTGTGATTGTCTTATGCTGAATCTCTTCACCTTCCGGAATCTTTAATGCCTTATAGACACCCATCATTCTCTCAGAACCGAACAGACGCATTAAATCATCTTCAAGAGATAAGTAGAACTTAGATTCACCTGGGTCACCCTGACGACCGGCACGACCACGTAACTGGTTATCAATTCGTCTACTCTCATGTCTTTCTGTACCGATAATCTTTAAACCGCCAAGTTCTGCAACACCATCTTCAAGCTTGATGTCGGTACCACGGCCAGCCATGTTTGTTGCGATTGTAACAGCTCCTCTTTCACCGGCATGGGAAACAATCTCCGCCTCTAATTCATGGAACTTCGCATTCAGTACATTATGCTTGATTCCCCTCTTGCTTAAGAGTTCGCTTACTTCTTCAGATGTATCGATATTAATGGTACCAACCAAGACTGGCTGCCCCTTCTTGTGGGATTCTACAATATCATTGATAACAGCATTTAACTTTTCTTTCTTTGTCATGTAGATGGCATCTTCATGATCCACACGAATCATTGGCTTATTTGTAGGAATCTCAACTACGTCCATTCCATAAATATCCATGAACTCCTTGTCCTCTGTCATGGCTGTACCAGTCATACCGGCTTTCTTCTTATACTTATTAAAGAAGTTCTGGAATGTGATCGTAGCAAGTGTCTTAGACTCTCTGTTAACCTTTACATGTTCCTTTGCCTCGATTGCCTGATGTAAACCATCAGAATAACGACGGCCTGGCATGATACGTCCGGTAAACTCATCAACGATAAGCACTTCGTTATCTTTTACTACGTAATCTCTGTCACGGAACATAAGATTATGTGCACGAAGAGCAAGGATAATGTTATGCTGAATCTCTAAGTTCTCTGCATCTGCAAGGTTCTTAATGTGGAAGAACTGTTCTACTTTCTTCACACCTTCTGTCGTAAGCATAACCTGCTTATCTTTCTCGTTAACGAGGAAGTCTCCATCTTCTTCGATATCAATACCCATGATGGCATCAATCTTAGAAAGTTCACCATCAGAAGTACCACGCTGCATCTGTCTTGCAAGTACGTCACATGCTTTGTAAAGGTCTGTGGACTTACCACTCTGACCGGAAATGATAAGCGGGGTTCTTGCCTCATCAATCAATACGGAATCGACCTCATCGACAATGGCATAATTCAGTTCTCTCTGTACAAGATCCTTCTTGTAAATAACCATGTTGTCACGAAGATAATCGAAACCTAATTCATTATTAGTAATATAAGTAATATCACAGTTATAAGCTGCCTGGCGTTCTGCATTATCATAGCTATTTAAGATAACACCAACACTTAAACCTAAGAACTGGTGAACCTGTCCCATCCAGTTTGCATCACGCTTTGCTAAGTAATCGTTAACTGTAACGATGTGAACGCCCTTTCCTTCAAGAGCATTCAAGTATGCTGGAAGTGTAGAAACTAATGTCTTACCTTCACCAGTCTTCATCTCAGCGATACGTCCCTGGTGCAGAATAATACCACCCATAAGCTGTACACGATAGTGTTTCAGGTGGATGGTACGGTCTGCTGCCTCTCTTACTACAGCAAACGCTTCTACTAAAAGGTCATCGAGTGTTTCGCCTGCTGCCAGACGGTCTTTAAATTCCTGTGTCTTTGCACGAAGCTCTTCATCGCTTAATGCCTGCATCTTCTCGTCAAGAGCTTCGATGGCATCTACATACTTTTCGATTCTCTTGATCTCTTTTTCACTTTTATTTCCAAAAAGTTTATCAACTAAACCCATATTTACCTCCTATATGGTATGATTATCTTAATAGATACTGTACGCTCATTTTAAACATACAGCTTATATTGTAACATTGATAGAAGCTCTTTTCAAGCTTTAATCCCCTTAATATACATTAATATACAGAATAATATGCAGAAAAAGGAAAGGCAGATAGAAAATATCTGCCTTCTTCCTTCGTTAATAATTCCATGTATTTCTTCAATAGTATCTCATATCCAGAATCTAAAAAATACATTCCCTTATCCTGTCGAATCTTAATAATGGAACTGTCTTGCGACATACCCGGCAATTAAGCACCAGGAATTTCCGCTTAATTTTCTAAAATTCTGGTTCAATCAGACCATATGTTTTGTCTTTCCTCTTATAAACAACATTCACTTCGAAAGTCTCTGCATTACGGAATACGAAGAAATTATGTCCTAACAGTTCCATCTGTACGCAGGCTTCTTCAACATCCATCGGCTTGATTGCAAATCTCTTACTCTTTGTGATAGTTACTGTCTCATGATTGTCCACATCTTCTTCCATGAACTCATCATTAAACTTTAACTCTCCCTTTCCGTACTTGGAAATCTTTGTTTTATACTTACGAATCATGCGTTCGAGTAAATCAACTGCCATATCAATAGAAACATACATATCTGTGCTGTTAGGTTCTACTCTTAAAATAGTTCCCTTCATAGGAATCGTAGCTTCTACGATCTGGTTATCTTTCTGCACGCTTAATGTGACCTGAACTTCTGTCTCTGGTGTGAAGAACTTCTCCAGCTTACTGAACTTATCGTGTACAGCCTGCTTTAATCCTTCTGTTACCTCCAGATTTTTGCCGTAAATAATGTAACGCATACGATCACACTCCTTTTTCTTATATTACAATTATTATACCAACAATTCTGCATTCTGGCAATGTATTATTTTAAAAAATCGCACAAAACAGATGTTTTATATTGACGATGTTTTTCCATTCTTTCCCTTTGTTTTTCCACTGTGGATAATGTGGATAACTTAGTGGATAAGTCTGTTTATCGACATTTTTCAGCTTTTTCTCCCGTGGATAACTGTATTTTCTTATCCACCTGCATTTTTTACCCTTCTATTGTTTGTAAATTTATGTATATTTCATTGTCTATTCTGCACAATTCCCGGCCATATTCTGCTCTTCCCTCTGTTTCTCTCTATTTTCTGAAAATATTTTTTATTATCCGATAACTTCGTGCTTATTCTCACTTTTTATGCTTCTTTTACTTTTCTTTTTGCAGTTCCTTTTCTCTGTTTTTGGAGAAATAATATATAAAATCATGCCGTTCTAAACTTTTGCAATAACTTTCTATTTTTTCTCTATCTTTTGAATAATAGACAGAATCATACCTGCCTGAAGCTTCAGAATAACCCTCCCTTTTCCCCTATTTTTTTCGAAGCAACAGACAAAATACTCCTGCAAATATGCCAAAATCACTGAGATTAAATACCAGCTCACTAATCTTTTTTACTGGAAATTTAGGAAAACGTACATAGTCCGTTACCGAACCCTTTTTCATCCTGTCTATAAAATTACTGATACCTCCTCCAAGAAGTAACGCATAGCCGATTCCTGTCATTGTAGTCTTTCCTTTTTGTCGTTCCTTTCCTAACGCTAACGCACAAAAGCAGAGCATGGCGGCAGATATTATTTTTAATATTTTTGGATGTTTCGCCATGATGCCACTTGCCGCCCCCTTATTCTCTAACAATTCAATCGTTGGAGATAAATACTCTCTCCAATTCCCTTCTCCAATATTTTTCCCATCATTTTTCTCTTTATTATTTCTCTTCTGTTTCAATTCTGCTTTATTTTGTTCTTTCTTTCTAAACAAATTTTCCTTTACCTTTTGCTTTCCTGCTTCCTTTCTTACTCCAAATCCATTACCTTTTGTCCGTACTTCCCGATGTTTTCCCTGAAATGAACTTTTAAAATATTCTTTTAATATCTTATCTGCCACAATTATTGATGCTATGATCATGAAATATATCACTTTGGTTCCTCCTTTGCATATGTTAAATTATACCTCGCGAAAAAAGGAATGAACAGCTTTGCCACAAACAAAACCTTTTCTGTCCGTCCGCAGTCTTTCACACACTTACCATACAAATAGTGGTGAAACACCGGCATTAAGAGACATTCATTTTGACCTTTTCCCTGGTGAATTTGCAGCAATTGTAGGCCCATCCGGCTGTGGAAAATCTACACTTTTAGAGCTGATTGCCGGACTGATTCCCATTGAAACCGGCAGTCTCCTCTATCCAGCCTGCAATAAAACACCCGCTATCGGCTACATGTTGCAAAAAGACCATTTATTAGAGCATAGAACTATATATAAAAATATCATTTTAGGTCTTGAAATACAACACCGGCTTACCGAAAAAAATCTCGAATATGTACAAAAACTGATGCGTCAATATGGAATTGCTGACTTTGCATCCTCCTATCCAAGAGAACTTTCCGGAGGTATGCGCCAGCGAGCTGCTCTAATTCGAACTCTCGCCTTAAAACCAGAGTTTCTTCTCCTTGATGAACCTTTCAGTGCGCTAGATTACCAGACCCGCCTTGATGTATCCGATGACATCGCAAAAATTATCCGTCAAAGCGGCGTTACCACGCTGCTTGTCACGCATGATTTATCCGAAGCCATCAGTATCGCTGACCGTATTATCGTTCTCGGAAAACGTCCAGGCCACATTCGTAAGATTGTCACAATTGACTTTAAAACAAACAAAAAACTTTCTTCAAAAGAAGCACGCATCCACCCAAAGTTTCAGGAGTATTTTAACCAGATATGGAAGGAGTTAAAAGCCGATGAATGAAATTTCAAAAGAACAGCTTCTATATATGAAAAGAACAAGACAACATAAGCAGTTTGTCCTGTTCTTTCAGCTTTTTTTATTTATATTTTTTATTATTCTCTGGGAAATCACTTCTCGTGCCGGAATAATCAATGCGTTCATCTTTAGCAGCCCTTCACGAATGCTTGCTTCTGGCAAAGAACTTCTTCTTAACGGCCAGCTTTTAAAACACTTAGGAATCACTCTTGCAGAAACTTTTGCAAGCTTTTTTCTCGTTACCGCAGTAAGTCTTTTCACTGCCATTCTCCTTTGGTGGAACAATACGCTAAGTGAGATATTAGAGCCTTACTTTGTCATCTTAAACAGCCTGCCAAAATCCGCTATGGCTCCTATCTTTATCGTATGGCTTGGCAACAATATGAAAACAATTATTGTAACAGCGATATCCGTTGCCATATTCGGAAGTATCTTAAACCTTTTTACAAGCTTTATGTCTACCGACCCGGATAAATTAAAGCTGATCCGAACACTTCATGGCAGTCAGGCAGACTGCCTGACGAAAGTGATCTTGCCGATGAACCTGCCAACGATTTTAAGCATTCTGAAAGTTGATATTGGCCTTTGCCTAATCGGTGTTGTTATTGGAGAATTTCTCGCCGCCAAAGAAGGTCTTGGCTATCTTATCATATATGGATCACAGGTTTTTAAAATGGACTGGGTGATGCTCTCTATTGTATTGCTTTGCCTGATTGCAGCGTTATTGTATGGAGTTCTTAATCGCTTGGAAAAACACTTTAGGAACTTCTGAATTGCCACAGGCAAGGGAGACGCTGCGAGAAGAATAGTAGCCGGATTGCCAGAAGAATTATCAACAAGAATCCCTAAAAAATTTATTGATTTTGTTCCATTGTGCTAAACGCTCCATTTTGCCCAATCAAGCAGAAGCTTGCTCTCAAAACCTCCACTGGAGCTTTTTTCGACCTGCTAGAGCGTGTTTGAAAAATGCTTTCTGCAAGATGTGCGTTACAATTTGTGGGAGATTTCGCCTGAATGAGGGCGGCGTAGCGGGCTACGTCAACTGAATGAAGGCAAAATATACCGCAAATTGGGGCGTGCAGATTGTAGGAATGATTTTTCAAACACGCTCTAAGGCAGCAAAAACGAATGCGAAGTTTCTATGGTCAAAATCCCACAGCACAAAGTCACAAAATTCAACAAATTTTTTAGGGGTTCTTTTCCACATTTTTTTGAGCAATTCGATAGAATATCTATATCTACAGCGGCCGCCTATTTCTAATACAACAAATTAGATTTACCAAGTATCAGAACTTTTCTCCTTTCGAAGGCAAATATAGTATATGGACGATAAGCTATTTTTTCAAACTTTCTAACCTAAATCAACCTTCAAGTCTCCTTCTTTAATCCAGCCTTTCTTTCGCATGAACTTTCCAATCGCCCAGCTTAAAACGACAGGGAGTATAAAGCAGACTAAAATCATACCGACCCAGTCAAAGGCTCCAGGGGCATATCCCTTTGGCATATTTGACCAGCCTGTGATGATTCCGATTGGACCTACTAAACCGGCAGTTCCCATACCAGAAGAAATCGCTGCTCCGTTATTGCGAAGCTGAAAAATACAGGTTGCAACGGGGCCTAAGATTGCAGAAGTAAGTACTGGCGGTATCCATAAAACAGGTTTTCGCATCAGGTTTGGCACCTGCAGCATGGATGTTCCAAGCCCCTGTGCTACAAGCCCACCTACTCCGTTATCTGGGTAGCTGATTACAGCAAATCCAAGCATGTTACAGCAGCAGCCTACTGTTGCTGCTCCTCCTGCAAGCGCAAGACCATTCCACACTTCCATAGAAATACTGCCATCTAATACTCCCGCAATGACAGCACCGCCGCTAATACCAACTGCCGCACAGATTGCCGCAGAACTAATCGGCAGGGTGAGAACAACACCAACAACAACAGAAATAATGATTCCCATGAAGAATGGCTGTAAATTCGTTGCCCATCCGATAAATGTTCCAAGTGAATCACAAATTGTCTTAAAAACCGGTGCCAGTACCATCGCACATCCTACACCAACAATAATCGTTACCGCCGGAGTTACTAAAATATCAATCTTCGTCTCTTTAGAGACAAGCTTCCCTGCCTCGCAGGCAATAATCGCTACAAATAATACAGCCAATGGCCCACCGGAGCCGCCTAATGTATTCGTTGCCTGACCGACTGCACATAAAGAAAACAGTACCAATGGAGGTGCATCTAACGCATAACCAATCGCTGCCGCCATCGCAACACCTGTTACCATCGTTGCATAGTTACCAATTTGCCATAAAATCCAGCAGAATCGGTTCAGCATACTAAGTCCGGCAACCTTTGCTGCCAATTCTCCTGTATCCGTAATCGCTGCCAGTGCTGCCATCATGCCAGTTGTTCCTACATTCTCTGCCAGTGTCTTAATAATCGTTCCAATTAAGAGAGACGCAAATAATCCAAGAGCCATCGCTCCCATCGCATCAATCGCATATCTCTTAAAAGAAATCTCTACATTCTTTTTTTGTAGAAAGCTCTTCTTTCCCGCACTTTGTGCTGTGTTGTTTTGATTCTTCATCTTTCCTGTCTCTTTCTCTTTCATTCTAACTATTTAAAATTTATTTTTCTGTGAACTACCAGATTGTGATTTAAATAGTCTTTTTCATTCTATAATAATCTTGTCCAAAATGCAATCTATTTAAGTAAATTTTTTACAATTTTTATTTCTCTTACATCTTTTTTCTATCTTCCATATAATATTTTTCTATATTTCGGAATAAATACTATATGGTATTGGCATTTCCATCTTGTATGTGATAAACTTTTATTGTCCATTTGGACCGCCTCCTATTCTTATCTTGAGTTTGGCTTGCGACACCATTCTCATTGTAGCATAGGAGACTTTTTTATTGTATCCTTTACGTTTCCACTTACTCTATTTTCCCCAGCATAGCTGGTGGATTAGACTTTTCATTCATTCTCCTAACCCTAAAAATTAGGAATATAGGGATTGAGTTTTCATTTAAATATGTTACATTATAATTAAAATAGCTGTATAGCTACAAAGGCAGAATGTTTGTAGCAATCTGTCTAAAACTTTTACAGTAAAAGGAGAGGAAAAAAATGGACGAAGAAAGAAGAGAGCATTCGAATTGGGATGACAAAACGATTCCGTTAGAGGAGAATCATACCGTTCCACTTAGCGAAAAGAGAGAGTTTTCAAATCAAGTTAGAAGACCTAAGTTGAAACATCCAAAGAAATCGAACTCTCAATCGCCGTATGAACAATCACAACATTCCCAATCAGACGGAAACGCAAATCCTTACAGTCAAAATCCGTATCAACAAGGTGGATATACTCCGTCTGGAAATAATAATAATCCGTATCAGCAACATACACCAAATTCTTATGGACGGCAACCTTATCAACAGGCAGGACAAAACCCTTATAGTAACCAGCCTTACCAACAAGGGAATCCTAATCCTTATGGTCAACAGCCTTACCAGCAGGGAAATCCTAACCTTTACGGTCAACAGCCTTACCAGCAGGGAAATCCTAATCCTTACAGTCGGCAGCCTTACCAGCAGGAAAATCCTAATCCTTATAATCATCAGCCTTACCAACAGGGAGGACAAGTACCATATAACCAGCAACCTTATACACAACCACCAGAAAAGAAACATTCAAAAATGCCCTTTATCATTGCTGGAGCATTCGTCGCGGTATTGTTCTTAGGCGGCCTAGCAATTGGGTTATTTTCTTCAAATAAAAGTAAACCTCAAGCTAGTAAAGAAAGCAGCCAAAAAGCTGATCAGGGGGATTCTTCCAAAATTCTGGTACAAGATAACACTTTCGATACTGTAGTGACAGCCAAAAGTAAAGACATTGATAACATTAAACTTTTTAAAGAACCCGGCAAAAAGAAAAAAGCTGGAAAAGTGCAAGAAGGCGTTCCTTGTGCTCTGTTACAAGAAAAAACAGTAGACGGAGAAAAATGGGCAAACATTGATTTTTGCAATCGCCAGGGATGGTGCCGTATGGACAAGCTTCGAACAATTTCTGGAGATGTTGACTATTTTTATGTAAAAGAAAATAGCGAGAATATCGTTTTTGTAAATGAACAAGCTATCAAATTACATACGGGAGCCGGACAAGATACATCCATTGCAGCCACAGATGTTAAGTACGGAACCGAACTGAATATATCCAAAGTTGAAGATGGCTGGGGACGAACAACTTATCAAAATAAGGAATGCTGGATTGATATGAATGTTGTTGGATTCTACGCATCCGAATACTGGCAGGTAGAAAGATGCGATGGAAGTACAAATGGTATTAAACTTCGTAAATCATCCACGGAAGATAGCGAGCAACTTACAACCGTTCCATTATGTACAAAATTTCAATCTTCTGAATCCAGAAACGGATGGGCGAAATTTACCTATGGTGGCAAAACCGGTTGGATGAAACTCCACTATGCAACACCTTGCGGAAGCAGCAAAGGACTCAGTTTTACAGAGGATAAGACCGCATCCACAACAGAAACAAAAGCAACAGTAAAAACAGTAGCTAAATCTACAGAAAGTAAAAAGGCCGAACCAAAAGCAACTTTTGGATATGAAGTATCACCGATTGCAGGAAACTGTTATATACCAGACAGAAAAGAATATATGGTAATATCGAATGTTACAGATAGTCAATTCGATTTTGAAATATATGACGTAGAAGGTCTATGTTTTAAACATCATACAGCAGTAGCAATTTCAGAAGATACCGCACGTTATTACGGAGATAAATATACTCTTACATTTGGCCTTGATACACAGGGAATCAGTGTCGATGGATGTGATGATATTATTGGATCTGATGCATTCTTTATTTATGAAGAATGGTTGGATGATGGAGAAAATTAATATCAGCACCCTTAACTAGAGCGTGTTAGAGAAGTTATTTCTTCTACAAATTTATTTTGTAAGCAACAATTATAGTAATTCGGTAAAACATTCTCAATTTTTATAGTAATGCTCTATAACATTACTTATAAATCCAAAATCAAAAAAGAAATCTATCACACGATATCTTACAGAAAGAGATATGCCTAAACATAGCTTTCACAAATAATATGACATCGTGTAATAGATTTCTTTTTTGATTTCTTATATTATTTAATTATTATCTAGTTCCTATATTATCAATATACTATCTAACTTAACACGGTGACAGCTGCTTCCATTTACTGATCAAATGACCAGCTTCCATCATCGTTCTGTGTTCCGCCAATAACATCCTGTCCATCTACAGATACTAATACATCTGTGCTACTGACATTATCACCACTTACGGAAAAATCATAATATTCCTTATCTCCCACTGTAACTTGCTTCTTGTAAGAATATTCTGCATCTTCTCCATAATAATCTTTTGCCTGGCTTAATGCGTCATCCTGTGAGATTCCTTCTGTACTGTCGGTAGAATCTGTAGCATCCGTGCTGTCTGTAGATGAATTAGCATCTGTGCTGTCTCCATTCTCGGATGTACTGTCTGTACTCGCTTCTTCACTTTCAGAAGATGTACTCTGATTCTCAGAATCTGTCTCTCCAATCTGTCTGATTGCTGTAGCAGAATAGGCAAAGCAGTTATCATCACCATCAAAAGAAGATGCGGTGATCGTCACTTCATATGTTCCTTTTACTTCATCTGTATCTTTATCTCGAAGCTGTGATGTGATGATATAATCGCTTCCATCTTTCACACAGTTTGTAATATATGGAACAAGACTGCTTACCTCTCCTTTTAAGAAGCCATACATCTGCTTGCCATCATCATATGTCGCATATTTATCACCATCAGGAATTTCCGGGAATTCCATGTTGCCCATTCCATATGCATTATAAAGAGCAGATGCATACATATTTGATGTGTTCTCTTTAAGATAATAGTAGGAATCCATCTCAATTCCATCTCCGTAAGCAGATTCATTCTCCATTAAGGAAGTGAGTGCTGCCATAGAAAACCAGAAAGAATCCGACTTTTCTTCACTGGCACCATTTGCATAGTATGGATAACCTTTCGAATAATTCTGTAACATCAGAGCCTCAATTGGATAAATCATATTTTCAAAATTATCTGGAAGCTCTACACCAGAAGCAACGTAATCTGCTGTCGTATCATCCTTTGCGGCCTCTGTTGTTGCCTCTGATGCCTGTTCTGCCTTAGAAACGCTGTTTTTCTCTGCACTTTTGCTTGTAGAACATGCACTTACACTCATAACCATCATTCCAGCAAGAGTTACTGCACATAATCTTTTCAGTTTATTCTTAAACATAATTCCTTCCTTTCTGTTTCGCCGGTGTATGTTCTCATCTATGCCACTTTTTATTGACTATATCTGCATCCACCGCAAAACATGAACTTCTCTTAAACTTTTTCCAAAGTATTTTCATCAAAATAATAGCCCATTTGAAAATAATTGTAAAGAAATTTCTTTTTGCTTTCTTTCCTGGCTTTTGCAGGTTATTTTTTATATTATTGGAAATTTACCTTCTTTTCAAAGAAGATTTCTATTTGTTTTCGCGTTGCTTTCAGAGAACCCTGTGCAAAAAATGGTTTTCCACCTCCTCGTCCGTTCAGTTCTTTATTCACCTGCTTTACAAGTTCCCGGACATCTCCTTCTCTCTGTCCAATGGCATATTTATATCCGTCTTTATCATTTCCCGCAAAGAAAGCTGCAACACCGCTGCATGTATCTAAAATCGCATCGGTACATTTTCTTACTTCTACTGGTTCCATATCTCCTTCAATCAACAGCACATTTTCTTTTCCCACACAGGAAGCAGCTATCTGTTCAAAATGTTTTTGCTTTTCTGCTGCAAGTTCACCTTTTAAGTTATAAACTTCATCAAGAAGTCTCTGTACTGCATCTTTTGTCTCTTTTTCTTTTACCGAAAGTCTGACTGCAACCTGGCTGTTTTGCTCCGCACTTTTTGACAGATATTCTAATGCCCGTTTTCCTGAAAGCATTTCCATACGAACCCCGTCACGAAACTTCTTACTGGAAAGGATTTTGACCAGGCCAATCTGGCTGGCATGTGTCACATGAAGACCACAGCAGGCACAAAGGTCTGCTCCCGGAAATTCTACCAGGCGAATCTCTCCTGTAAGTTCTTTTTTACTTCGATATGGAATGAGTTTTCGTTGTCTCTCATCTGGATAAAAAATATTTACCTCCTGATTCATCCAAATATAATCATTTACTTTTTGTTCAATTTCAGCCACTTGTTCTTCTGTCAGCATTCCGCTTAAATCAATTGTAATGACTTCTTCTCCCATATGAAATCCAACATTTTCATAACCATATTTTTCATGAATCATTCCACTGACAATATGTTCGCCAGAATGTTGCTGCATAAGGTCAAAACGCCATTCCCAGTTGATTCGTCCTACAACTTGTTCCCCTACTTTCAATGGTTTTTTCATGATATGACAGATTTCTCCATCCACATACTGCACATCAAGAACTTCTTCTCCCTCAATCGTTCCCTTATCTGCTGGCTGTCCTCCGCCTTCAGGATAAAAGGCTGTTTCATTTAAAATGATATAATATCCTTCCTGTCTTTCCTCGCAGGAAAGGACAATCGCCTCAAATTCCTGGATATATACATCTTCATAAAATAATCTTCTCGTTTTCATAATTAAATCCTCTTTTATTCTTGAATTATTTTTCAAACACAATCAGCGAGTGTCTTAAAAATATCCCTGCAACCTGCATGCCCCAAATTGCGGCATATTTTTCAGAAAGCATTTTTCAAAAAATACAATCTATTAAAAAAGACTACCGCGTCAGAATATGATCGCGGCAGCCTCCCCTTTTCGTCAAGTAACACCTGACTAGATGCTCTTTATTTTGATGATTCTGCTTTTATATAGAGGGATAGATCAGAATCTGGATTCTGCACTTCCATCTGATAATGTGTAAACTCCTTCGTTCCATCCTCATCTTCATATACCTTATATCCATCATGATCAAGTACAGTAAAGTATAAATCAATTGGAAGATTAAATGTATATTCCTGATTCTTTTCTCCATCATAATCAGAGTAAACAGTACATACTCTCTTTTCTTTTTCCTTCTTTAAATCCTTATAGAACTGTGGAATCTTTTCTTCACCGTCAAACTCTACTGTATAACCATAGAAAACTTCATCCCCACATTTCTCCTCTACAGAAGTAATAAGCTGTGTCTTTTTATCAATAATAATCGTTTTCTCAATCGTATCTCCAGCAGAGAATCCGTATTCTGTATCATAATCATCTCCGCTTTGAACCTTAGTCGTAAGCTGTAAAGTGATTGTACTATCACGTTCTTTTTCGTTCTGAATCTGATCTTTCATATCTCCCTGGAAAATGCTGTCCTCAATCGCTTTTACGCATTCTTTCTCGTAATCATTTCCAACCAGTCCGAAATACTGTGTATACTTCCCATTATAACGATATAATTCTTTATTACTGATTACTTCTTTGTAATCATCATCGGAACCTTCTTTCTTAAAGTAAGAGAAATAGTTCCCCTTTTTATCTTTCTTAATCTGGCGGGTTGTCGTATAATCAGAACCTTCTGCCAAATGAGAGTAAGAAGCTGTAATTGTAACAAGCTTGTGCTCCTTAAGTAATGCCTCGACTGTATTTGCAGAATTAATCTCTTCCATGTGTTTTGCGTTCTTATGCGTTCTATGCAAAAGTCCAAAAACAACACCTGCAAGAATCAGCACCGTAAGCAATAAGCTAATACCCAATACCTTCCAGAACCACGGCCGATTCTGATTGCGGCGATGGGAAGTTGTCTGATCTAACTCATAGCCTTTATATTTTCTTGTATTTGTAGTATCCGACATAAAATTAAAAGTTCTCCTTTCTAGTTTGCCAAAAGTCATATTCGCCTTATTATAATCCAACCCCTATCTATATTTCAAGTTTTTTCACCCTTTTTGTACATTTTTCATCAGCATGTAGCTGATACCGTTTGTCTGATTCTCCTTTTTCTCTGCATCAGTAAGTGGGCGGATTACCTTTGCCGGAGAACCAAATGCCAGCATTCCGTCCGGAATTACCGTTCCCTGTGTGACAAGGCTTCCTGCTCCAATAATACAGTCGGAGCCAACCTGCGCGCCATTCATAATAATCGCACCCATTCCAATGACGGTATTATTCCCGATTGTGCATCCATGAATAATCGCATTATGACCAATAGATGTTCCATTCCCGATTTTACATGGGAAGCCATTATCTGCGTGAACAACGGTGCCATCCTGGACGTTGGAACCACACCCTACAACAATCGGTGCCATATCTCCGCGAAGTACCGCATTATACCATACAGAACTTTCATCTCCTAATGTGACATTTCCTACTATACAGGCTCCCGGTGCTACCCATGCATTTCCCTGAATATCTGCGTTTTTAATATAACTCATGCTTTTCTCCTTTTCTCTGTCTCTCATTATACCTGGCTCTGCGCCATAAAGAAATCAAATGTAAGCTGGTCAGTTTCCGGAAGTCCTGTAAGTATTCCAAGTTCCACCATCTTATCTACGTTCGTCTTACTGACTTTCGCCTGATTTCTAAAGTTTTCAAGTGAGGTAAACGGACCATGTTTCGCTGCCTCTTCTACCTGCTCACAGGCCTTATCTCCAAGACCCTCCACACTGGAAAGCGGCGGCATGATCTTACCATCAATAATTTGACATTCCCTTGCTTTTGCCTTATAAATATCAATCGGCATAAACTCAAATCCTCTTGCGTACATTTCCTGTGCAATTCTTCCATCACGAATCGTATCCTGATCCTTTTTCGTCTGCTGATCCTTCGGCGTTTTTAAAAGTTCCGTAAGTGCAATGTCAAGACGTTCTTTTCCCCGGCACATAATCTCATAGGAAAACGCTGAGGCACGGATACCAAAGTAGGCTGCATAATAAGCTAATGGCTTATGTACTTTAAACCATGCCACACGCCAGCCCATCATAACATATGCTGCCGCATGCGCTTTCGGGAACATGTATTTAATCTTCTTACAAGACCAGATGTACCAGTCTGGCACGCCGTGGGATGTCATCTCTTCTTCCCACTCTGGTTTTAATCCCTTTCCTTTACGAACAGATTCCATGATGGTAAAAGACTGTTCTTTATCAAGTCCCATATTGATAAGATAGGTCATAATATCGTCTCGACAACAAATTGCCGTAGAAATCTCTGCTTTTCCCTCTTCAATCAATGTCTGTGCATTTCCAAGCCATACGTCTGTACCGTGGGACAGTCCAGAAATACGAACAAGGTCGGAGAAACACTTTGGATTTGTATCTTTTAACATCTGCATAACGAACTCGGTACCAAACTCCGGTACACCAAGAGAACCCATCTCAATTCCGCCAATATCTTCCGGTGTGATACCAAGAATATCGGTACTGTGGAAAAGAGACATAACTTCTGGATCATCAAGAGGAATCGTTGTCGCATCCATTCCTGTTAAGTCCTCTAATCGCCGAATCATAGTGGGATCATCATGGCCGAGAATATCAAGTTTTAACAAGTTGTGGTCAATAGAATGGTACTCAAAATGTGTTGTAATAATATCTGTATTCACATCATTTGCCGGATGCTGGATTGCGGTAAATTCATAAATCTCATGTTCATGAGGTACTACGATAATTCCACCCGGATGCTGGCCTGTGGTTCGCTTTACACCCGTACAGCCTTCCGCCAAACGCTCCATCTCACATCTTCTTTTATGAATATCTCTTTCTTCAAAATATTTGTACACATAACCATATGCTGTCTTTTCTGCAAGGGTACCGATGGTTCCTGCCCGGAATGCCTTTCCCTCTCCGAAAATAACTTCTACATATTTATGCGCTTTTGACTGATATTCTCCAGAGAAATTCAAGTCAATATCCGGCTCTTTATTTCCCTTAAATCCAAGGAATGTCTCAAATGGAATATCATGTCCTTCCTTTTGTAACGGTGTGCCGCAAACCGGACAGTCCCTATCCGGCATATCACAGCCAGACATACCTTTTTTCGAATATGGTCTTACTGCATCAGAGTCAAAATCTACATAATGACATTTGGGACAAATATAATGCGCTGACAAAGGGTTAACTTCCGTAATACCTGCCATTGTCGCTACAAAAGAAGATCCTACGGAACCTCGCGAACCTACCAGATATCCATGGTCATTCGAATCCCACACCAGCTTCTGTGCGATAATGTACATTACGGCAAATCCATTGGATATAATAGAATTCAATTCTCTTTGTAGTCTCTCCTCTACAATATCCGGCAGATCCGGCCCATAAATCTCATGGGCTTTATCGTAACAGATTTTTGTTAATGTCTCATCAGACTTTGGAATAACCGGAGGACATTTATCAGGATGTACCGGCGAAATCTTTTCGATCATATCAGCAATCTTATTTGTGTTGGTGATAACAACTTCCTTTGCCTTTGCTTCTCCGAGATAGGCAAACTCCTCAAGCATTTCCTCCGTCGTTCTAAAATACAGCGGTGCCTGATTATCCGCATCTGAAAATCCCTTTCCTGCCATGAGAATTCGACGATACTGTTCATCTTCTGGATTTAAGAAATGAACATCACAGGTCGCAACAACCGGTTTGTGATATCTTTCGCCAAGTTCCACAATCTTACGGTTATAATTCTGTAAATCTTCAACTGTTTTCGCTTCGTACCTGTCACTTTCAAGCATGAACATATTGTTACCGATTGGCTGAATTTCGAGGTAGTCATAAAAACGGACCAGTTCTGCTAATTCCTCTTCACTTTTCCCCCTGATGACTGCCTGAAACAGCTCTCCCGCCTCACAGGCAGACCCTAAAATAAGCCCTTCCCTGTACTTTTGAATCAAGCTTTCCGGCATTCTCGGACGGCGGTTAAAATAGTCCAGATGTGAGGCCGATACCAGTCTGTTTAAATTAATACGGCCTGTCTCATTCTTTACAAGAATAATGCCGTGATAGGACGGTGCTTTCTTAATCAGATCCGGTGACATCGCTCCCATATCATTTAATTTGGCAAGTGTGTGTACGTCTTGCTCCTCAAGCATTTCCACAAAACGAAGAAACACCTCTGCCGTTACTCTTGCATCATCGACTGCCCTGTGATGATGTTCCTGCTTGATATTCAATCGTTTACATACTGTATTTAACTTAAACTTATTCAAATCCGTAAGAAGCAGCCTTGCCATCTGTACCGTATCAAGTACCGTAAAATCTGTTTCAAATCCCTGTCTTTTTGCATTCTCTTCGATAAAGCTCACATCAAACTCTGCATTATGTGCAACCAAACTGCACCCCTCACAAAAAGAGAGGAATTCCGGCAGGATTTCTTCTATTGACTTTGCATCTGCAACCATTGAGTCATCAATGCTTGTAAGTTCTGTAATCCGAAGTGGAATCGGGCGCTGCGGATTGACAAACACACTGTAATGGTCACTTATTTTCCCCTTGCTTACCTTAACGGCACCAATTTCGATAATCGCATCATGAATCGGACTAAAACCTGTTGTTTCCAAATCAAATACAACATAATCATCTAATAATGTCTGTCCTTTATCATTCGTGACAAGCTTCTTTAAATCATTTACAAAATAACCTTCCACTCCGTAAATGATCTTAAACGGTTCATCCATCGTAATACAATGATTCGCAATCGGGAATGCCTGCAAAACTCCATGATCTGTGATCGCCATTGCCGGATGCCCCCAGGCTTTTGCCTGATTGATAACCTTTTTAATGTCAACCACGCTGTCTAAATCACTCATTACGGTATGAAGATGCAGCTCTACACGCTTTTCCAAGCTCTTATCCATTCGCTTTTCTGTAAAGTCAGGAATCGGTTTAATTCCAGAAATTGAGGAAAGGGTCAGGTCGTGTTCAAATGTATCCATACGAGGCATTCCCTTTACTTTATAGAACTTTCCCTTTTCAAATAAATCCAAAAATTCCGGCAGCTGGTCATTGGCAATAAAAATCTTCCCAACAATCGTATCGGTAAAGTCTGTAATATGAAAACTTACAATCGTACGCTCTCTTCGGATTTCTCGAAGTTCCATTTTAAGAATCTGCCCGCGGACAACAACCTGTCCGATCTCATCAACAATTTCTTCTAATGGCACAACTTCTCCATCACAATCCTTACCGTAAATAACATCTGGGTCCTTTGAGCGGCGTCTCTGACTAAATTCCTGTCTTCTTGCCCGCTCCTCAAAGAAATTCCCAGAATAGCTTCGTTGCGGTTTTTTCTCTTCTTTTGAGCCTTCTCCATCTTCCGCATCAGAATCTTTTTTCTCACTTTCCACCTTTTTGATCTGACTCATGACCATATCTACTTCCAGATTCAGCTTATGGTTTCTCGCTTTATAAAATGCCTGTTTTGCATCATCGGTAAAGTCAAATCCTACCTGAATTTCCTTTCCAAAGCGATGAGAAAAAAGATGTTCAAGATATTCTTTTAAAACACGGGATTTATCCCTTGCAAGGAAAGAATCTTCTAAAAGAATCGTCATGATGTTGCCTTCAAATCCCCACTCTCCATTCGAAAGAAGACTATACTCCACCCGGCCCATTTTTTTCACTTCATGAAGAATACTATTCCAGTAATCATTCGTTATGCTCTCTAACGTATAGGCTGAAGACAGTTCATACGTATCATCAAAAGAAATAAACACAGAAGTCTTTCCAAACAGCTCTTTTTTCATATCGTAGGCAACTTTATTCAATACTTTTCTTGGAATAATATGTTCACTTCTCAAATGAACAACCAGCTGTCTTGTCTGCTGTTTCATGACAACCTTCGAAACAATCGCATTGGACAAAACATACTTTAAATTATCTGGAACGGTATAGTCTGGAAATACTTCTATAAAAGTCTGTCCTTCAAGCATCTTCTTCTCCTTTCTTCCTCAATCGATTCAATATTGTGCAGGCTATAAATTTAAATATGCTCAGAGCGTATTTAAAAAATACCCTAAAGTGTGTTTCAAACACACTCTAATGTATCATATATTTTTATTTTCAGAATACACTTTAATAAATATGAATCGGAAGGACTGTTTTTTTTGAGTGCAAAAACAAAAATCGTTGTCGTAAAAGCAAAAGAACTTATTTATACTGCTCTTTTCGTCTGTTTAGGTATCATACTGATTCTTCTTCTAATCTTTATGTTTGCTCCAGAAGAAAAAAGCACCAAAACCAGCGCAGGTGTCTACACGCCCGGAGTCTATACTTCTACGATCACTCTTGGCGATAATACATTAGATGTGGCAGTTTCCGTTGATGCAGACCACATTACCTCCGTCAGTTTGAACCATCTTTCTGACAGTGTAAGTGCTATGTATCCGCTCCTCGAGCCATCTCTTGAAGAAATCAATGCGCAGCTTGAGCAGATTTCTTCAATTGATGACCTAAAACTAAATACAGAAAATAAATATACTGGCCTGATCTTACAGCAGGCTATCAAAAATGCACTTTCCAAAGCCAAATCTTAGAGCGTGTTTGAAAAATGCTTTCTGCAAGATGTGCGTCGCAATTTACGGTATATTTTCTATTACATAAAATACTGATATCACTCTTTTTAAAGCCCCAGTTTCTCTTTTAACTCATCTAATTCACTCATCCACACAGCAGAACTTGCATCACTTGGCATTCGCAAATCCCCTCTCGGTGAAACCGCAATAGAACCAACCTTTGGTCCATCCGGGAGGCAGGATCTCTTAAAATGCTGTGCAAAGAAACGCCAGCAGAACGTACGAAGCCATTTATAACAGGTTGCAACATCATATTCTTCTCCAAATGCCTGTCTGGTCAGACGGAAGATTTTCTCTGGATGGAATCCAAAACGAAGTATATAATATAAGAAGAAATCATGCAGTTCATAAGGGCCCACCAAATCTTCTGTTTTCTGGGAAATAACACCGTCTACCGGTGGAAGTAATTCAGGGCTTACCGGTGTATCTAAAATGTCAAGCAGTACCTCTTTTAATTCCTGTTCCTCGCTCGTATCCGCATAATAACGTACCAGATGTCTTACCAAAGTTTTTGGTACAGAACAGTTCACAGCATACATGGACATATGATCTCCATTATAGGTTGCCCAGCCAAGCGCCAGCTCTGACATATCTCCCGTTCCAATAACCATTCCATTTGTCTGATTGGCAATATCCATCAAAATCTGTGTTCTCTCACGCGCCTGAGAATTCTCATATGTTACATTATGAATTTCCGGGTCATGTCCAATATCTGAAAAATGCTGCTCTACCGCTTTATTAATACGGATTTCACGCAGGCTTGCGCCAAGCTTCTTTGTGAGCGTTACTGCATTGGAGTACGTTCTGTCTGTTGTTCCAAAACAAGGCATTGTCACACAGACAATATTCTCTCTTGGAATCTTCAACATATCAAATGCTCTTGCCGTTACTAATACTGCAAGAGTGGAATCAAGACCTCCACTGATTCCGACAACTGCCGACTGACAGTGGGTATGTGCCAGACGCTTTTTCAGACCCATTGCCTGAATGGTAAGAATCTCGTCACAACGCTTTTCTCTGTCAATCTTATTAGACGGAATGAACGGTGTACGCTCAAAATAACGGCTGAGTTCTGTTCGTTCTTCTTTCAGCCGGAAATAAACTCTCTCATAATTTTTATCTGCGCCTTCTGTCACAAAAGTTGTCATTCTTCGTCGGTCTGCCTCTAATCTTTGCAAGTCAATCTCTGTCTCGATATAACTATTCTGGAATCTTCTTGATTCTTTCAAAATAGAACCATACTCTGCAATCATGTTATGTCCACTATACACTAAATCCTGTGTGGACTCTCCCTCACCGGCACAGGAATAAAGATAAGCGCATACTAGACGAGCAGACTGCTGGGATACAAGATTACGGCGGTAAGTATCTTTTGTCGTTGTCTCATCACTTGCTGACGGATTACAGATTACAGTTGCCCCTGCTAATGCATGATGGGTAGATGGTGGCAGTGGGCACCATAAATCCTCACAGATTTCACATCCAATCACCAATTCTTCCATGTTCTCACAGCAAAATAAAAGATTCATCCCAAAAGGTACATCCTTACCACCGAGACGAATCTTTCTTACTTCCTCTTCTCCCGGAGCAAAATGTCTTGCCTCATAAAATTCTGAATAGTTTGGCAGATAATGTTTTGGCACAACGCCTAATATTTTACCGCCCTGTGCAAATACCGCACAGTTATAAAGCTTATGATTCACTGTTAATGGAAGACCTAAGACGATTACCATATCCTGTCCTTTTGTCTCCTCTAAAATAGCAAAAAGCTGATTCTTTGCCTCATCAAGTAACGTCTTTTGTAAAAAAAGATCATTACAAGTGTACGCAGTAAGAACAAGTTCCGGAAAAACTAAAAGCTTTACGCCATTCTTATCTGCCTTCTTTATTACTTCCATTACCTTTTCTTTATTGTGAATCGGATTGGCAACCTCTACATCAACAGATGCCACACCAACTTTTAAAAAGCCATCTTTCATAAAAACCTCCATAAAGCAAAATGGGAATCCTAAGTTCCTTAGTCTTCCCATTATTGTAATCAATTATTTATCTTTTGGCAACAAGCAGTACAAGGAAATTTTTGATTGCCCGCCACATGGGAAATCAAACGTTCTCTTATGACCTTCTTATTCCTAGAGCGTGTTTGAAAAATGCTCTAATATACAGTTATTCTTTTGTAGAAATCCGTAATAAATTACTCAAGGAAATCCTTAAGCTTTCTGCTTCTGCTTGGATGACGAAGTTTACGAAGTGCCTTCGCCTCAATCTGTCTGATACGCTCTCTTGTTACGTTAAATTCCTTACCAACTTCCTCAAGAGTTCTTGTCTTACCATCATCAAGTCCAAAACGAAGTTTAATAACGTTGCGCTCTCTTTCTGTAAGAGAAGCCATTGCCTCTTCAAGCTCTTCTTTAAGCATGGAAAAAGAGGCAGAATCTACTGGAGAAAGAAGAGATTCATCCTCAATGAAATCACCTAACTGGCTGTCCTCTTCCTCACCGATTGGTGTATCTAAAGATACGGGATCTCTGGATGTCTTTAAAATCTCATCAATCTTGGCAACCGGCATATTCATCTTCTTTGCAATCTCTTCGTTGGTAGGTTCTCTTCCGAGTTCCTGAAGTAACATTCTTGAAGTACGAAGTGTCTTGTTGATTGTCTCTACCATATGTACTGGTACACGGATTGTCTTCGCTGTATCGGCGATACCTCTTGTGATTGCCTGACGAATCCACCAGGTAGAGTAGGTACTGAACTTATTACCCTTCTTATAATCAAACTTCTCAACGGCCTTCATCAGACCCATGTTACCTTCCTGAATAAGATCAAGGAAAGACATTCCTCTTCCAACATACTTCTTGGCAATACTTACTACAAGTCGGAGGTTTGCCTCAATAAGCTGCTTTCTCGCCTGCTCATCTCCCTTTTCGATACGCTGTGCCAGAAATACTTCCTCTTCTGCTGTAAGCAGAGGAATATTACCAATCTCTTTTAAATACATACGAACTGGATCTTCTAAGCTGACACCTTCAAGAATATCAGCATCATCAATGATCTCAACTTCTTCTGTATCATCATCTATAAAATTATCATCACCGTCATCTTCTTCGTTGGTATTTAAAACATCAACGCCCTGTTTTTCAAAATAATCAAGAATCCACTCAAACTTCTCCGGAGTTAACTCAATATTCTTAAATGCATCGTTAATCTCCTTATACTCTAACACATTTTTATTCTTATGTGCCTGTTTGAGAAGCTTCTCCATGATGTTCGAAAAGACTATTCTTATATCTTCCATTCTGTTCTCCCAACTCTAATTATAACTAAACTTTCTGACTGTTTCCTGATTCTCTCCAAATACTTTCAATATAAAAAAATAAAATCAAAAGCTAACGAAGAAAAAGAATCCTGCCCGGCAGAATTCTCCGACTGCGGACGGCTATTATCTACTGCCATCCTGCTTATATATCCGTCAAATCAGTCTGACTGCTGTGCCATATACTAAAACCTCAGCAGCTCCCTGCATTACTTCGCTGGAGGAATAACGCACACATACTACTGCATCTGCACCCATCTGCTCTGCGTTCCTTACCATCTTATCTGTTGCAAGCGTTCTGGCTTTCTCCATCATCTCCGTGTATGAAGTAAGCTCTCCACCCACTAACGTTTTTAAACTGTTCATGATATCCTTACCTGCATGAACTGTTTGGACAGAAGAACCTTCTACAATACCTAACGGCTCGATTTCTCTTCCTGCAATTCTTTCTGTAGTAACTAATAGCATAGCTCCACCTCCATTGCGAGTAGCGCACTCAACCTATTATAATCTCATGTTATCAATAGAATACTCCAAAAAGAAAGCTTTGTCAACAAAAAGTGAGGGGAACAGACGAAAATCTTTGAAAACTACAATTTTCAGATTTCAAAAAGAAGAATTTCTTCCAATAGTTCATCGCCTTGTAGTTTTCAAACCTTTTCTGACTTCTGCAATGCCCTTTTTGTGGCAAAGCAGATGGGGAAGTTCGGGGTTGCAATCTATAGTTAGTACTACTTTTCTGTATACTTTTTTGAGCAATCCGACAGTCACTTTCTCTATAGCGGCATCTTCCCAGCCAAAGCACAACCCTCAGTAAGATAAACAGACCATATTTATGGCCTCGGAGCAAAGGTTGGATGCGAGCGCATAAGCGAACATTCAACCTGCAGCGACTAAAGTCACAAATATGGTCTGTTTATCTTACTGAGGGTGTCTCCCTTTGCCTGCGGCAAATTACTATTTAATGTTCAGAATCTTTTTCACTTCTTTGCACATATCTTCCGTTTCGCATACAGTATCATGAAGAACTGCTGCACTTCTGATATCTTCGATTGCCTGTGGTACTTTGACACCAGACAGTTTCTCTAATTCATCAATGAGTTCAAAATCTGTCTTACTGTCATAAGAAGAATCAATCGCATTCATGACGCTTCTTGTAAATTTATATGGGCTTGCTGTAGATGCGATAACCGTTTTTGTGGTATCGCCTGTTTCTTTTTCATATTTTTTGTAAACAGATGCTGCTACCGCTGTGTGGGTATCAATGATGTAATCTGCTTTATTGTAAACTTCTTTGATGGTCTGTGCTGTCTCTTCTTCTGTTGCATAGTTCCCGTAGAAGTCTTTCATCTGTTCTTTCATGTCATCGGTAATTGTATAAACACCGTTTGTATTCAGTTCTTTCATGAACTCATTGTTCTTCTCGGCATCTCTTCCCGCAGTCTGATAAATGAGACGCTCTAAGTTACTGGAGATTAGGATGTCCATTGATGGAGATGTTGTGAGGATAAAGTCTCTGTTTCTGTCGTAGCATCCTGTTGTGAAGAAGTCAAAGAGTACTTTATTCTCGTTAGATGCACAGATTAACTTTGCGATTGGTACTCCCATCTGTTTTGCGTAGGATGCTGCTAAGATGTTACCAAAGTTTCCTGTTGGAACAACTACGTTAATCTGCTCTCCGTCAGAGATTTCTCCGCGGGCTAATAATGTAGCATAGCTGTATACATAGTAAACAACCTGTGGAACAAGACGTCCGATGTTGATAGAGTTTGCGGAGGAGAACTGGTATCCTGCTTCGTTCATTTCTTCTGCGAGTGCTGCGTCAGAGAACATCTTCTTTACTCCTGTCTGTGCATCATCGAAGTTACCTTCGATTCCGATAACGTATGTATTCTCTCCACGCTGTGTTACCATCTGTTTTTCCTGAATAGGGCTTACACCATGCTTTGGATAAAATACGATAATCTTTGTTCCTGGTACATCAGCAAATCCTGCTAATGCCGCCTTTCCGGTATCTCCGGATGTTGCTGTAAGAATGACGATTTCATTCTTTACCTGATTCTTCTTTGCGCTTGTTGTCATTAAATAAGGCAAGATAGAAAGTGCCATATCCTTAAATGCGATAGTTGCTCCGTGGAACAGCTCCAGATAATATGCATCATCTTTCTTCACTAATTCTGCAATATTCTCTGTGTCAAACTTTTTATCGTAAGCACTGTTAATACAATGTTTTAACTCTTCTTCTGTAAAATCAGTCATGAAAAGCTTCATAACTTCATAAGCAACTTCCTGATAACTCATCTTGGAAAGTTCTTCTAAAGATTTATCAAGCTTTGGAATATAGGAAGGAACAAAAAGTCCTCCTTCTCCGGCTAAACCTTTTAAAATAGCTTCGGAAGCTGTTGCTGTCTCCTGATTATTTCTTGTACTTTTATAAATTAAGTCCATGTCTACCTCCCGTGTGCGGTTGTGCGCCTGGCGCACGTCATTTCGGTTTTTAAATCAAATAAACGCCATCATTATAGCATACGAAAATCTTTTTGTATACGCATAATTTGCAGGTTTTCACTCTCATTTATTCTTTTTTCTGTTTTTTACAAAAAAATTCGGACTATTTTTCTTTATTTTTCACAATAATTTAAAAATAATTATTGGCTGGCGGCTACTCTTATACCTGCATTTTTATCTGTCTGACTACTCTCTTGCCTGCTTTTCCATCTGCCAGACTGCCAAAGCCAAAAAGGCAATTCCCATAAGGATGCACATAATACTCGCTGCCTTATAAAAAAGGAAGGAGAAAGCCTGGGTTGAACTGTCAATGCCGATTCGCCCGCAATAAAGATTCATCAGTCCGCTATCTCCCGTAATATTCCCGTAATATCCCATATATGCTGCCAGCGGATTTATCAGGCTTAAGAGCAGGCACAGACTTGTCGTGATTGGTGCCAGATTATCCATTCCTGATACAGAGATAGATATCGTTCGCATAATTTCTGTTCCTAAAATCGTTCCCAGAATGAACACTGCCTCAATGACTGTATTTTGTGCAAATGCCCAGATTCCTTTTTTACAATAACTAAAGGAAAAAATGGAAACGGAAGCACTCCAGAATGTACAGATAAACAGCATAATCCCAAGACGGATAATCTTTCTCCACGGCAGGCCGCTGTATATACAAGACAGGGAAATGATAGGCAGGCTAGATATAAATAACATCATATATACGGCAATAATCACCGAAACTCTGGCAATAATAAATTGCTTAGAAGAACCTGGAATCATTACAAATTCTTCTAACATATGTTTTTCTCTGTCTGTTGAATAAAATCCCCATACCGAAAAAGGCATGAGTACAAATATCATTCCAATCTGAATCGTGCTTATAATTAAAAACTGATACAGATATGCAGAAGTATCGTAGGAATAGCCTTCCTGAAAGGACTCTGCATTAAAAAACATAAATAAAATTGTGATAAATGCCAGTATCGCATTATAAAAAATGAGCATCATGGGAAGCCGTATATTTCTTCCTTCTTTCAGCCATTCTACTTTTAAAAAGGGATTCCACATAACTACTACCTCCGGAAAATTTCTTCTATGTCCGCCTGGTCCCGCATATAATTATGAATCAGTGCACCAGATGCAACTAAGTCGGTAAGAAGTTCTGCTTCTTCCTTTTCTCCTCCGTTAAATCGGAAAATCACATCATCCCCATCTACCGTAACCCGGTCAACAAGAGGATTCTCTTTCAAAACTTCCAGTGCCTTCTCCATCTGAGCTAAAATATGCATTCGTACAGGACTTTTACATAATGCCTCTGCGTACACTTCTTCTACCGGACCAAAGGTCAGATTCTTCCCAGACTCCATAACAAGAACATCCGTAATGAATCCCATCATTTCTGGATACATCGGAGTATTTAAAATGATGGAAGTCCCTTTTTCATGGAGGGTGAGCAAAATTCCTATCATCTTTCTCCTTGCTGTCACACTCATATTATCAAACGGTTCGTCCATCAACAGCCATTCTGGTTCCTGTAAAATGGCCTTTCCCAAATATAAAAACGGTAAGGTTTCTGCCGGCAGTTCACCGATGAATGCTCCCTCATATTCTTTCATATCAAGAAGTTCCAGAACTTCCTCAATCCTCCGGCTCCGATATCGTCCTCCTACCTTATACAGTTCCAGGAACAATTCGTAATATTCTTCTACCTTTAACAGACTGTAAAAGCCATATTCTTTAGACATATAGCCAAAATTACAGTACGCATTTCCGCCTTTTTCATAAATAGAGATACCATCTATATAAATGTCTCCTGTTTCTGGCTTTTCCCCACCAGAAGCAGCCTTAAGCAGCGTGGACTTTCCCTCTTTATCCTCACCCAGTAAGGCGAGTATCACTCCATCCGGGGCTTTCAGACTGAAATCATCTAATACTTTTTTCCCTTTTCTCTGAATAGAAATATTTTGAAAATCCAGCATTCTTCTCCCCCTTTACTGCTTCTTATAAATCAGTGACAGCACCGGTGCCGGTCCATACTCATCCGACGCATCCATCTTATAAGTAATCCGCATTTCTCCATCTCCTGACAAGTAACTGTTCAGGCTTTCTCCTGTTATATAAGATTCTGTCGATGATAAAATCCTGTCTCTTTGTCCGGTACTGTAATTATACGCATATATCTTTCCTGTGAAATTATCCTTGTTTCTTGCCAGTGCTTCTATTTCTTCTTTGTCAAAGACATAACTGACTTCTGTCCTATTCTCCTCTAACGTATCTTCCTCTATAGCCAGTCCTTCTCCTTCCTGTTTCAGACAGGACATATTGATATTTAAAATATGATCTCCGGTTTCTTCTTCTAACGTAAAATGATTAATCATCACCGTCACATGATTTTTCAAAACATTATCATCAGAAAACAACTTAAAGTCATTCTCACTTGTAATACCGACAACTAAAAGTTCTTCTTTTGACTTTTGCGTATTCATGTAAGTCTGTTGGAGATATTCCATAATATTTCCTGTAACTGTATTTTCATTTTCTGTACCAAAAGCAGAATTCTCTTCATCAAAATGATTCCAGCACTTCACCATATCTTTAGAAACAGACGCCTTTTCCCCTGCTTTTACACTTTTAAGAATCGCATACTGATTCCCCCGAATTAAAATAACTCTGGAAAAATTATTCGAAGAGGTATTCGTGATATTGCCATAAAAACTTGTATACGTTGTAAAAATATCCTGCGTAAATACTTCCTTTTCCGAGGCGCTTTTTGTATTGCCTGACAATTTCAAAATTCTTGAAGTTCCTGGCACACTCTCTTCAAAGGCAACATCAAAGCCTTTTTGTGTATTATTAATCGTAATATCTTCTCCGGAAGTTTTTATATTTTTTCCTGCAATCGTCCGGTAATTATAATCCATCGGTATGACGGAAGTAATTGTCGAAAGAAAATTCACATTACCCTCTACTCCCTCATCATTTTGATAGAGAAAATAAATATTTTCCTGCTCCTTCTCACTGTCCGTCACACGCAGCGCGGAAAAATAGCTATCGCCAGAGCTTTTCATTCCCCTGGAACGGATAAATAATCCAACGGTAAAAACCAATGCAAGTACAGGAACTATAATCCAGATGTATTCCCTTTTTTTGATTTTACACAAATAATAATATGCAATGGTTACCATCAGCAAAATATAGAAAATAAAAAATACCCCATAAAAAAACGTATTCGGAAGCTGTGACTTCATAAATGCATATAATGCCTTTTTTACATACCAAAGACTCGTATCGCTGCTTTCGGTATCTTCATCTTTTCCCATAAAATGAGAAAGAATCTCTACTGCTGCTTTATCTCTCACACTCCATTGTAAAAATGCAGAATTTGTCAGGCTAAAACGAAGGATTGAAATCTTTCCGCTCCCTACTGCTGCAGTATAACCTATTTCCGGTTCGAAATCCCCGTAAGCTTCCCATTCATATTTTTGTGAAAGCTGAAGATTACTCATAAGAATCGGCAATTCCTGTACTGTATTATCCGCATCTGCCAAATAAAGTTCAGAAACGACGACATCTTCCTGTATAATTCCAAATATCTTTTCCAGCCCCTCAAAAGAATCTATCTGCTGGCCGCCCCCGGCAATCAGTAGTTTCCCGCCTGACTTCAACCAGCTTTTTAAAGCACTTTTTTGTTTTCCAGACAAACTTTTCGTATCAAAAGAATCAATGATCATTCCATCTAACCCCTGAAACTCTTCTTCTGTCTGTGGAAAACTATTTTTTGAATAGCAGACCACCTTCACTGACTCTTCGTCCGATTCTTCTCCTATTTTAAGACTGTTTAAATAAGACAACTCCTTTGACTGTCCACTCAAAACACCAATGAGATTCTCCGCCTGTTCTGAAAATGCTCCGTTCCGATTCTTCGCATCAGAAAAAGAGACATCTTCTGACAATTCCGTAACACCAAAAGAATCCATAATTTCAAAACAAATTGCAGAAGGATCACCAAGTTGCGGAACATTTAAAACAATCTTTTCCTTCTCTCCTGCCTTACATTTCACTGCAGACTGGTAGGCAATTCCCTTGCCATTTTCTCCCGGAAGAGTGACTTTCATTACCCCGGTAAAATCTTTCTCTGCAGCAAAGATATCTAAAGTAACCGGCATCTCCTTATCTTTGGCAACATAACCTGCCGCCCCAAAAGTTACTGTTCCCGTACAATTACTCGTCTTAAACTTATAACAATAGCCATTCGTCCCTTTTATTGTCTTTTTATTCCACTCTACTACTTCACTCTGACTACGCTGTTGGTGCCGACAGCCATAGAACCAGAAAACAACCGAACAAAGCAGTACAAGAAGCAGTAATATAATTTTTTTGTAAGTACGGAACAAATCATTAATCATTTTGTATTCCTCGTATCTTTGCTATTATTTTCCGGTATTTGGCATATGAGCCTGCACAACCGGAAGTTCTATCTGGAATCTGGTTCCTGACTCATCGCTGGTCGCCCAGATATTTCCCTCATGAAGGTTGATAATGTTCTTTGCTATTGCCAGCCCAAGTCCTGTACCTCCAGTCTTTAATGATCTTGAGTTTTCCACCCTGTAAAACTTATCAAAAATCTTGTCCAGGTCTTTTGCCGGAATAATCTTTCCGTAATTGACAATTGCCACAAATGCCTTCTTATCTTTTAAACCGGTATGCACTTCTACCAGCTTTCCATCAGCCCCATATTTAATCGCATTCGAAATCAGATTACCAATCGCTCTTGCAAGCAGCTCGCCATTTCCCTCAATATTCAATGCCCCCTCATAAAAAGCAGTACGGCATTCCAATTGATGGTCCATGAAGCTTGGATAAAATTCATCAACTAACTGAGGCACAAAAAGATTCAAATCAAGAATCTCCTTCTTTATTTTGACCTTATTCCTGTCATATCTCGTATAATCAAATAAATCCTTAACCAAAGTTTCTAACTGCTTTGCCTTTGAAGATACAATGCCAAGATACTTCTGTTTTTGTTCTTCCGTAAGAAAATCTCCCTGTGTCAGCAAATCCAGATAACCAAGTATTGAAGTAAGCGGCGTACGAAGATCATGTGCTACATTCGTAATCAATTCGTCCTTCGTCTTTTCCACTGCCTTTTGTGCTTCCATCGTCTCATAAAGATTATGACGCATCTCGTTAATAGACGCTGCGATTTCTGAAAATTCATCCTCTCCACGGACAGGAATCTCCTCCATCAAATCACCAGACTTCATACGTTCCACACCGCTGATAATTTCTCTTACATACGTTACAAACTTATTTGATATGAGAATAAAATAAATAATCAGAAGCAATATCGTAAATATAGCGATGACCCAGGCATCCAGTGCTATCGACTGTGACATTGTAAATGTGCCAAAGGACATTTTTCCCTGCCCGGATGCTCCCCACACCTTCTTATATTCACCGGCTATAATCTCCGTCTCATATAAATAGATTCCCATAAATATAAGACCTTCCGTTATAAAGGTAGCAATCAGGCTGAAAAACATGTACATGACCATCTTAAAACGGAAGCTTTTAAATCGTTTAACCTTCAATTTTGTAACCTACCCCCCATACAGTTTTTAAAATCTTTGGGCTTCGGGAGTTATCTTCTATCTTCTCACGCAGTCTTCGTATATGAACCATAACAGTATTATTTACTTCGTATACCTTCTCGTTCCAAACCTTTTCAAAGATTTCATCAGTGCTGAATACTCTGTCTCTGTTTGAGGCTAATAAATATAAAATATCAAATTCAATCGGAGTCAGTGCAACTTCCTTGCCGTTCTTCTTCACTACATGGGCCGCCTTGTTAATCGTAAGATCCTGAATCTCAATCTCATCCTTACTGGCTGGCTGCTGTTCTTCCCCTAACTGAATTGTTGTGTAACGCTTCATCTGAGACTTCACTCTCGCAAGAAGTTCTAATGGATGGAACGGTTTCGTAAGATAATCATCCGCTCCCGTTCCAAATCCGACAATCTTATCCATATCTTCTGCCTTCGCTGACAAAATAAGAATCGGGATATTGCTTGTCTTTCTTATCTCACGGCAGACTTCTAATCCATCAATTCCCGGCATCATAATATCGAGAATAAGCATACGGACTTCCGGATGTTCCTTCAATGTCTGTAAACACTGCTCCCCATCCGAAGCTTTCAATACCTGATATCCATCATTCACCAGATAAATCTCCACAAGATCCGCAATCTCTTTATCATCATCTACTACGAGAATACTAGCATTCTTTTCCATATCTTTACCCTTCCTTCACGTCTTTTTTTGTTTTATATTCTATCATAAAATGAATATAAAAGTCCTTACAAACTTCTTACCTTGACATTTTTCACCTTATTTGCTAGAATGATGAACGATGCTTTTTGCATCTTATATTGTTTTTAAGAGTCGGATAAATGATCGCTTCCCTTAGTTACCGAAAGGTCTGGGAAGAGGAAAGTCCGGGCTTCACAGGGCAGGGTGCCGGATAACGTCCGGTGGAGGTGACTCCAAAGATAGTGCAACAGAGATATACCGCTGGCTTATGCCAGTAAGGGTGGAAAGGCGGGGTAAGAGCCCACCGATTCTCTGGTAACAGAGAATGCCATGTAAACCTCACCCGAAGCAAGACCGAATGTAAAACGATAATCTGGCCCGGATTGTTTTCAGGTGGGTCGCTAGAAGCTGCTGGCAACAGCAGAATTAGACAGATGATCATTCATGACATAACCCGGCTTATCGTCCGGCTCTTTTTTGATGAATTCAACGGGACGCTCCCGAAAAGATAAATAAGCCATATCTGTGACTTTAGTCGCGGCAGGTTGAATGTTCGCTTGAACGCTCGCATCCAACCTTTGCTCCGAGGCCACAGATATGGCTTATTTATCTTTTCGGGAGCTGACTTTGGATAGATTTTGTATATAAAAAAAGAGTCGGTGGGGTTGGAAATGAAGTAGATGGCTTTTAATTTTTCAAACTAAATAGACACTTTCTAGAAAATGAAAAAGAGTCAGGGGGAGAGAGATGAAATAGGTTATTTTTTATTTTTCTATTGTTTTCAAGTTTTGATTAGCTGAATTTGTATTCTACTGTGCTTCGATATTTAAAAGGCTCTATATTCCACTATGTCTCTATTAATCCAATCTTTTCCCAAAATTCATCTACTCTAAACCTTTTTCTATCGCCAATACCTCCAGCTTTCTTCCCCTTCTTCTTCAAGAACCTAAAATAATTTATCAAAAAATAAATTCTACTTTTGCTCCAGCAACCAAGAAACAGCTCCCCAAGAGAGAAGATACCCTATATTTGTGGCCTTAGAACGAGGATTGAATGCGAGCGCGTATAAGCGAGCATTCAACCCGCAAGTGATAGAGTCACAAATATAGGGTATCTTCTCTCTTGGGGAGCGTCTCTACTTGCCTGCGGCAAATCAGAATTAGTTATTTGAGGTTCTGAATCTCCATTGGGTCATAGGTAGTCATCTGATATACATAGTAATTCAGCCAGTTGGTATACAACGTATTCGCATGGCATCTCCACGACTTCACCGGTCCGAGTTCTGGTTTATCGTCTTTGTAGTAGCGATTTGGAAATGGAACATTGTCCATTCCTTTAGCAAGATCACGTTTGTATTCGCCATCAAGGGTCAGTACATCATATTCTGGATGTCCTGTGACAAAGATTTGACGTCCTTCTTTTGCTATGATGATGAATGGACCTGCTTCTTCGGAGTCTGCAAGAATTGTAAGTTCCGGATTCTTTTCTACGTCCTCTCTTACAATCTGTGAATGTCTGGAGTGAGGTGCATTGAACACATCATCAAATCCACGAATCAGCGGGGTCTTTCTATGTATAGTGTGATGCTGGAAGATTCCGAAAATCTTTTCGTCTAACAGTTCTTTTCTCACACCGTAATGATAGTAAAGGCCTGCCTGTGCTGCCCAGCAGATATGAAAGGTCGATGTTACATGTGTTTTTGACCATTCCATGATTTCTACGAGTTCCGGCCAGTAGTCTACTTCCTCAAAATCGAGAGTTTCTACTGGTGCGCCGGTAATGATAAGTCCATCAAAGTACTGCTGCTTGATTTCCGGGAAAATGGTATAGAATGTTTCCATATGGGTTTGGGATTCATTCTGTGCATCGTGTGTTTCTGTTTTTAAGAAAGTGATGTCTACCTGTAACGGCGTGTTAGAAAGACTCCTTAAAAGCTGAAGCTCCGTTGCCTGTTTGGTAGGCATCAGGTTCATGATAATGATTTTCAATGGACGAATATCCTGTTTTAAGGAACGCTCGTAGTCCATTACGAAAATATTTTCATGTTCCAGTATTTTTTTTGCTGGCAAATCAGCATTTATTCTGATTGGCATGTATTTTCATCTCTTTTCTAAATAATATATAAGCATTTTATTCAATCATTGAAAGAAATTCTTCTTCTGTAATCACAGGGATTCCGAGTTCTTTTGCCTTTTTGTTTTTGCTTGAAGAAGACATGTTGTCATTATTGATAAGATAATCTGTCTTTTTAGAAACGGAACCTGTTACTTTACCACCGAGACTTTCGATTTTTTCCTTCAGTTCTTTTCGGTTTGCAAAATGCTCTACTGTTCCGGTAATAACAAATGTCTTGTCTAAAAGGCTCTGTTCCTGCTCGCCTCCTGCCGATACATTTTCCTCTTCAAAATGTAAATATGGCAGAAGTTTTTCAAGAAGCTTCTGATTGTGTTCGTTCTCAAAATAGTCGTGTACGCTTGTTGCAATCACTTCACCGATTCCGTCAATCTGTGTCATTTCTTCTACGGATGCTCCACGGAGATTTTCTAAAGAGTTTCCAAAATGACGGCATAAAAGCCTGGCATTTGAACTTCCGACATTTAAGATTCCGATTCCATAAACGAACCGGAACAACTGTGTATTCCTTGATTTTTCAATAGACTGCATCAGATTATTATACGACTTCTCGCCGAATCCGTCCATAGCAATGATTTGTTCTTTATACTGTTCTAAGTTGTACAAATCATTTAATTCGGATAAAAATCCCTGCTCAATCATTTTCATCAATGTTGCTTCAGATAACCCGTCGATATTCATCGCATCACGGCTTACATAATGAGAAAAGAGCTTCACTTTTTTTGCACTGCAATATGGATTTACACAGTAAAGTGTCTTGACATTATTCTCTATGCGAACTTCTGTCGCACCACCACAGGCCGGGCAATGCTCTATCGGCTGGCAGGTACCGCTTTTGGTAAGATTCTCCGCAATCTGCGGGATAATCATATTGGCTTTATAGACCTTGATATGGTCATTTTCACCAAGTTCTAATCCTTCCATAATACTGATATTATGGAGACTTGCACGGCTTACCGTTGTTCCCTCAAGCTCTACTGGCTCAAACACGGCAATCGGATTAATAAGACCGGTTCTTGACGGACTCCATTCAATGTGTAAAAGCCTGGTCTCTGCTTCTTCGTCTGCCCATTTAAAGGCAATCGAATTTCGCGGGAACTTCGCTGTTCTTCCAAGAGAAATTCCATAAGCGATATCATCATAAATAAGAACAAGTCCGTCAGATGGAAAATCATTTTCCACAATCTTTTCGGAAAAGTTCTGAATCTCCCCCATAATATTCTCTCTGTCTACCCTCTTATATGGTACAATCTCAAATCCAAGATTCTGTACCCAGAGCATATTGCTTTCCACAGAATTCTCCAGTTCTCTTCCTTCTGCTTTTACAAGGGCAAATGCAAAGAAAAAGACATTTCTCTTTGCGGTCACTTCGTTGTTAAGCTGGCGGACAGAACCGCTGCATAAATTACGAGGGTTCTTATAGCGGGCATCCACGTCCTCGATGCCTTCGTTAATCTTTTTAAAATCCGAATATTTAATAACCGCCTCACCACGCAGAACAACCTCACCTGCAAATGGAATCTTTGCCGGAAGATTTTTAAATACTCTGGCATTATTGGTAATAACCTCGCCTACAACACCATTTCCTCGTGTAACTGCCTTTTGCAAAACGCCATCACGATAAGTCAGCACCACCGTAAGTCCATCCATTTTCCAGGAAAGAAGGCCTTCTTTTTCACCAAGCCAGTCTCTTAATGCTTCTGGACTCTTTGTCTTATCAAGAGAGAGCATCGGGCTTTCGTGTGTCTCTTTTTCCAGCTCACTGAGTACTTCATAACCGACATTTTGTGTAGGACTCTGGCTCATCACGATACCAGTCTCTGCCTCTAATGCCTGTAATTCATCATATAATTCGTCGTATTCTTTATTGGAAAATAATTCCCGGTCTTCCTGATAGTATGCCTTAGAAGCCTGATTCAGCACTTCTACAAGTTTCTTCATTCTCGCCTGCTTATCCATGATAAACTCCTCCCGGTTTTCTTCCAGCAAGTTTTTCAAGCTTAGAAAGCTCCTCCCCGGTAATCTCCCGATACTTTCCTGTCGGCAGACTTCCCAGATGAATATTCATAATACGAAGACGCTTTAACTCTCTTACACGGTAACCACATGCCTCACACATACGACGAATCTGGCGATTTAAGCCCTGCGTGAGAATAATGCGAAATGTATACACGCCCGTTCTTTTTACTTTGCATGGACGTGTCACCGTATCGAGAATCTCCACACCCTCACTCATTTGCTTTAAGAACACATTTGTTACTGGACGATTAATTGTCACCTCATATTCCTTTTCGTGATAATTTCTCGCCTTCAAAATCTCATTCATCAACTCTCCGTCATTGGTCATCAAAATAAGACCCTCGGAATCTTTATCCAGTCGTCCCACCGGATAAATCCTCTCAGGGTAGCCAATAAAATCAACGATATTATCTTTCTCTCGCTTCTCTGTCGTACAGACAATGCCTTTTGGCTTATTCACCGCAAGAACAATCTGTTTACGACTCACACTGACACGCTTGCCATCCACACGGATATCCTGTCCAGCATGCACTTTCTGACCCATCTGCGCCGGCTCTCCGTCAACCAAAATACGTCCCTGTTCCACATAGCGGTCTGCTTGTCTTCTTGAACACACACCTGCATCACTAAGGAACTTATTTAGACGCATTGGCTCACCGTTCGATATCTTTTCCTTAAAATCCGTGGCATTCTTTTTCAGATTATTCCTTTTTGAGTCATTTTTTCCCTGATTATTCTTTCCTGTCGCCGCCATTATTTATCAAACTTTCCATTCGCTTTATTCTGGAACTTCTCTGCATCCACAATGAATCTCTCGTGTGTTCCTTTACCAATCACTCCTGCTGGATCTTTCACTTCAACAGCAAAAACAAGCTTCTTTCTGTCAATTTCTGTAAGCGTTACTTCACAGCTTACTTCACAGCCAATTGGGCTTGCAGAAACATGATCTACATTTAAATTCGTTCCAACCGTTGTCATTCCCTCATCGAGATGTCCGTCTAAGAGCGCAACGGCTGTCTTTTCTACTAATAAAAGCATTGCTGGAGTTCCATATACTAAGAGACTGCCGCTGCCTAAAGTCTTGGCTGCATTCTCCACTGTTACTGTCTCCGTTTTTATCATTTTCATTCCTGTATTTAAGCTCATGATTAAACCTCCCAAAATAAATTTTTACTTTATCAACATTGTATTAGTATATCAGAAATGAGGGAACTTTTCCATTGAATTCTGATTTGCGCAGCAAAGAAGACGCCCACAGGGAATATAATATCCTATATTCCCTGTGGTCTATGTTTTGGCTATCTAAGCAAATTCAGAAATTATCTTTCCCTATCGATTATCTTCTGGAATGCTTTCACATCTTTCGCTATTTCTCCGCTTAACAATATCATGCAGATCAAATTCGGTATCGCCATCAACGCATTCGCAATATCTGAAAAGTTCCATACAAGTTCCAAAGTCTGTGTTGCACCAACATAAGCAACCAGTGAGAAAATAATTCGATAAACCATATTCAGTTTATGGGTTCCTACCAGATATTCAAAAGCTTTTTCTCCATGATATTCCCATCCAAGAATTGTGGAGAAAGCAAATAATGTAATACCTATTGTTACGAGATATCCACCAACTTTTCCGAGTACTGTGGAAAATGCAGCGATGGTCAATGCGGAGCCAACATAAAGCTGTCCTGTTGCCGGGTCAATCTGTCCAAGCACACCAGAACTTGCGATGGCGAGACCCGTGATCGTGCAGACAACAATCGTATCCCAAAAAGTTCCAGTCATATTAATATAAGCCTGCCTTACCGGATTATCCGTTGTTGCGGCTGCGGCTGTGATTGCAGCAGAACCCATTCCAGCTTCATTGGAAAAACACCCACGGGCTACACCGTAACGTGCTGCATTCATCATGGATGCTACGATATTTCCACATAAAGCACCACCTACTGCTTTCACACTAAATGCCATTTTAAATATCATAGAGATTCCTGCTGGAAGGTTATGTATATTTCCAAGAATGACGATAATTCCGGCAGCTACATAAAAAATAGCCATAACAGGAACTACTACGGAAGAAACTTTAGAAATGGTCTTGATTCCTCCAATAATAATTAAAAGTGCGAGTACTGTGATCACAACGCCAACCACTGTTACTGACACACCAAAGGTTGCGTGAACGGATGTTGCAATAGAATTTCCCTGTGTCATATTTCCGATACCAAAGGAAGCAATTACTGCAAACAGGGCAAACAGCCAGCCAAGTACTGCACCTAGCTTTTTATTTTTCAGCCCTTTTTTCATAGTATACATTGGTCCTCCGGACATTTCGCCTTTTTCGTTAACCTCTCTGTATTTAATCGCTAACATACATTCAGAAAATTTAGAAGAAAGCCCAAAACAGGCAGATATCCACATCCATACTAATGCTCCTGCTCCACCAGAAACCATAGCAGTTGCAACACCTACGATATTTCCGGTTCCGATTGTTGCCGCAAGGGCGGTTGTAAGTGCGGAAAACGGGGAAACATCTCCTGTTCCACGACTCTTTGTTCGCGCCTCTTTACTCAGAGTCTTTTTTAATGCCCATGGAAGATTTCTCCATGTCAGGAAGTTACAACGAACTGTTAAAAGTACTCCTGTTCCTACCAAAAGAACCAGCATCACTGGTCCCCATACAAAAGAGTCTATCTGTGATACAATGTTACTTATTTTTAGCATACTTTTTGCTCCTCTCTTTTTTTAGATTTTCGTCTACAAAAGACTTTTTCTGTTATTTCATATAAGAGTCTGCAAAAATTTTTCTGCCCTATTTTGCAATATTCCAGAGCATATTTGAAACACGCTCTAAATCTATCTCTTAAAAAGTATACGAAACAACAAAAAGGAGCAACGAAAATCGTTGCTCCTTCAACTTATGAATTAAGTATATCATATATGTCAATTATGTCAATATGCATTTTTAATTCTTAATTCCTGCATTTTTCAGTTTTATAGCTTTGAATTTCTATAATCATCAAAGCTTCTACTTGTTCCATATCATAATGGTTTTACCCATCATCTTATTAATATCCATCTCAAATGCCCTTGTCATATCTGCAATAGAGTTCACTTCAACCTGCGCTCCTACGATATTGCTGAGGTAACCGAGAATTTCTGGATATTCCTGATATAATTCAACTGTTTTCTCAAAATCGGCTCTTCCACTTCGGCTGCTTCCATAAAGATGAAGCCCCTTCTCTAATACCATACGGGTATTGATTGGAACCGCATATTCTGATACCCCAAGAAGGGCAATTGTTCCTTCTGGCTGGATAATATCAATCATCTGATCAATTGCTTTCTGAGAAGCGTCACCACCTACACACTCAATCGCATGGTCAACCTTAAGGTCTTCCGGAATCTCCCATACAAGATGGGTCTCATCGGCAAAAGTAAAACCACTCAGCTTATCTTCATTCGTTCCAAAGATAACCAGCTTGGTATCTGGATGCATATAGTGGAAAAATACTGCGGTAATGTAACCTAAGTTACCATCTCCCCAGATACCTACAACATTCTTCCTCGCGTGAGTAAAACGTTCAAAACGACGAAGGGCATGTACACTAACACTGACAATCTCTGTGAATGCAGCTACAGTTCGATCAATATCCTGCGGTAAACGCACCAGTCTGTCTCTGTCTAAAGCGACATTATCCTGCATAAATCCATCAAAACCGCTTGCACGGAACTTGGAACTTCTCAGATAATTTTCAGCGATAACATCGTCCTTCTCCACTGGTGTATTCGGAATCATAACAACAAGTTCACCCGGCTTGAATTCTCCTGTCGCATCATACACCACATCACCAATCGCCTCATGAATCAGAGCCATCGGCAGCTTCTTTGCCATAACATCCGCCGGACGTGTTCCCTGATAATAACGCTGGTCTGCATGACAGATAGATAAATGCGTTGGACGCACAACTACCTTATCACTATTTAAATCAATATCGTTAAATGCTACTTCAAATCTCCTGGGTGCTACCAGACGATACACTGTATTTAACATTATTTCTCTTCTCCTTTAATCAAAGTTTCAGCAACTCGCAAGTCATATGGATAAGTGATCTTGATATTAAAAACTTCTCCCTCTACTAAATGTACGTCCTGCCCCTTGATAACGAAAATCTTGCAGGCATCTGTAAGAATCTCTTTTTCTTCTTCTGTCAGTCCCTCGTAAAGCTCTTTTAACTTCTTTGCCTTAAAAGACTGCGGTGTCTGTCCCTGATACATAATAGAACGGTCAGGAATGTTACTGATAATCTCATGTCCTGCACTTTCTACAATAGTATCGGAGGCTGGGATAACGGTATCACAGGCACCGTATTCCTGCGCATAACGAATGTTATCTTCAATAATACGATAGGTAAGGAATGGACGAACAGAATCGTGTGTTACGATAATCGTATCATCATCCAGACCATATTCTTTTTCAATGTAACGAATAGAATTCATGATTGTCTCATTACGGGTAGAACCACCCTCAATCACTACAATCTTACTAGAATCATTAAAGTTCTTCTTAACCAGATTCTTCGTATGATTAATCCACTGAGAAGGGCAAAGTACGATTAACTTCTCAAACTTACTGTTCACATAAAACTTCTCTAATGTATGAAGAATGATCGGCTTGCCACCAACGCTAAGATACTGCTTTGGTTTCTCAACATTTCCCATTCTGCTGCCGATTCCTCCGGCTAAAATTACTCCAAAAACCATGTTTCCTCCTTTATCGGGCATCTGCCCTTTAGCAAGTAAAATAATGTAAGTTTATCATATACCAAAGAGGGAAAACTGTCAATTGAATTACTATTTAATTCATTAAGAGACAGACGCCCGGGAAGAGAACCGATACCCTATA